>Ga0105103_10000284_pt1 | contig 28412 bp, 21 predicted proteins | sample PPLLaktember2015_2_FD_79107 | JGI IMG/M metagenome (GOLD analysis project Ga0105103, IMG submission 79107) | Freshwater sediment microbial communities from Prairie Pothole Lake near Jamestown, North Dakota, USA - PPLs Lake P7 Core (6) Depth... | ecosystem: Environmental > Aquatic > Freshwater >...
CAAACCGCTCACGGCCGAGACGCTGCTCGAACAGATCGGTCACGCCATCAGCTGCGCCTGAGCCCGCCCGATAGGGCGGCGCATCGCCATTGCCGAGGGCACGCGGTCAGCCCTGAGACCCAGCCGCGAGCATGGCCCGGACCGCCGCCATCTCGTCCATGTTCACCGCATGCCCCATGCCCGGGTAGATGCGCTCGTCCACGGCCGCCCCCATCGTCCGGCACACCGCGGCCGATTCCTTCACGCGTTCGAGGGGGATGTGCGGATCGATATCGCTGCAGCCGAGGAAGATCGGCGTCGCGTCGAAGGAGCCCGGATAGGCGCGCGGGGTCCCCGGAGGTCCAATCAAGCCGCCGCTGAAAGCCGCCACGCACGCATACCGGCGCGCATGCCGTGCCGCGTACTCGAGCGCGAGACAGGCGCCCTGCGAGAACCCCATCAGCGCCACCCGATCGGGCGCGATGCCACGCGGCTCGAGCTGCGCGATCAAGGCGCCGATCACGCCCAGCCCCGAGCTGAGCCCAGGTTCGTTCTTCTCCATCGGCGTGAGGAACGAATAGGGGTACCAGGTGTTCCCGGCCGCCTGCGGCGCGAGATAGGCCACATCGGTCAGGGCCAAATCAGAGGCGAGGCCGAGGATGTCCGCGGCAGAGGCGCCGCGCCCGTGCAGCAGAATCGCGACTAGGCGCGCGTCGGCGAGGTCGGCTCCGGCCGCAAGCACAGGTTGACCGGCGTGGGGATCGAGGATCGTGGCCATGGGTCGAGGGTTTCCAGTCTGCGTGACGTCAGTCGATGGGTTTGAGGTTGCGGACGATCTGTCCGCGCTGCCGCTCGAGGAACGGCGGGAGCACGAGTTTCTCTCCCAGCGTGGCCGCGTCTTCGTCCACGGCAAAGCCGGGCCCCTCGGTCGCGATCTCGAACAGCACGCCGTTCGGCTCCCGCACGTACAGGCTGCGGAACCAGAACCGGTCGACCTTCCCGCTATTCGGGATGCCGAGCTCGTTGAGCCGGTCGGCCCACGCATCGTAGTCCGCATCGAGTGAACGAAACGCCACATGATGCACGCCGCCCGCACCCTGTCGCACGTTGGGCAGGTCCGGCTGCACCGCCACATGCAGTTCGGCATGGGGGCCATCGCCGCCGCCCATCGAGTAGACGTGCACCGCCGCCTTCGCGGCATCGGTGTACGCGTAGTCCCGCGTCTTCCGCATGTTGAGCACGCGGGTGAGGAGCATCTCGGTGGGCGCGAGCGCCGGTACGCTGATCGTGATCGGCCCCAGCCCGCGGATCTGATGTTCCGCGGGGACCGGGCTCCCGTCCCAGGGCACGGGCGGGTCGCCGGCGCCGCTGTCGTTCACGAGCGACAGACGCTGACCCTCGGGATCCTCGAAATCGAGCGTCGCCCGACCGTCGCGCTCGACCACTTCGCCGTGGGTGACGCCGAGCCCGGCGAATCGCCGCGCCCACCACTCGAGCGAGTCGGGCCCCGGCACGCGCAGCCCCGTGCGGACGATGCTGCGGGTGCCGCGCCCTTCTGGTGGCACCGGCCAGTCGAAGAACGTCAGGTCGGTGCCGGGACTGCCCTTGGCATCAGCGTAGAACAGGTGATACGCGCTGACATCATCCTGATTCACCGAGCGCTTCACCAGGCGCATGCCCATGGTCTGCGTGTAGAAGCGGTGATTGTCGCGAATCTGCGCCGAGATGGCGGTCAGGTGGTGGATGCCGAGGAGGTCCATCCGTCCATTCTGCACCAGCGCCGCAGACTCATGCGTGTCCCGATCTCAGCGGTCAGGCCCCGAAGAGCTCATCATGGGCCCGCGCCCGCTCGCGGTCGATCTGCTCTGCCGTCGCACCCAGACGATCGAGGATGTCCTCGATGAACGCGAGCGCCACTTCCCCTTCGCCCGTGTAGATGGTGTTCGCGCCGGCGTCCTTCAGCCCCGGCAGGTCGCGCAGGTAGGCGGCGCGTGCCAGTACGCGGAGGCCAGGGTTCAGCTCGCGCGCCGCGCGGATCACATCGGCGCTGTGGGCCATGCCGGCGGAGGTGAGAATCAGGCTGCCGACGCGACGAATGCCGGCTTCCTCGAGCGTATCCGGACGGGTGGCATCGCCGTAGATGGCATCCACGCCGTCCTGCTTCAGCGTTCGCACGTTGTCCATGTTGAGCTCGATGACGGTCGGCGCGATGCCGTTCTCGCGCAGCAGGCGCACGACCGTGCGGCCGGTGGGCCCGTAGCCGACGACCAGCGCGTGGTGCGCGGGATTCGCGGTCCGGGACGCCCGCGACGGCTGCGCCTGCGCGGCCGCCGGGGGCGAGTCGCGGTTCAGCCGTGCCGCCAGCCAGGGCGCGCGCCCGACGGCCCGCTCGATGGGGCCGATCGCGCGGTACAGCAGCGGGTTGACCACGATCGAGACGATCGATGTGGCGACCAGCGTGTTGGTGGCCGTGGTCGTCAGCAGCCCGAGGTCGCGCCCAAGCGTGGACAGGATGAACGAGAACTCACCGATCTGCGCAAGGGCGATGGCAGTGGAGAGCGCCACGCCGAATGGATAGCGCATCGCCCAGACCAGGACGAACGCGACCAGCGGCTTGCCGATCAGGACGATGAAGAGCGCGCCGGCAATCAGCAACGGCGTCTCGAGCAGCGCGCCGGGGTCGAGCAGCATCCCGACCGAGACGAAGAACAGCACCGCGAACGCGTCGCGCATCGGCAATGCGTCCGAGGCGGCGCGGAAGCTGTACTCGGAGCGCCCGACCACCATGCCCGCCAGGAACGCCCCGAGCGCCATGGACACGCTGAAGATCTGCGCCGAGCCCACCGCGATCCCCAGTGCCAGCACCAGCACGGTCAGCGTGAACAGCTCGCGCGAGCGCGTGTCGGCGACGTAGTCCAGCAGTCGCGGGATCAGACGGGCACCGACCACGGCCGTGAAGGCGACGAGCGCGGACACCTTCACCGCGGTGATCGCGAGACCAAGCCACAGCGGCGACGCCGAGCCGGACTCCCCCACCAGCGCAGGCAGCAGCACCAGCGCAACGACGGTGAAGAGATCCTCGACCACCAGCCACCCCACCGCGATGTGACCGGCTGGCGTGTGCAGGGCGTTGTTGTCCGCGAGGACGCGGACCAGCACCACGGTACTCGCGACCGCCAGCGCCATGCCGAAGACGATGCCGGCCGGCCACGTCCAGCCGAAGGCAACGGCCAGCAGGGCGCCGAGCGCGGTGGCGACGCCGCTCTGCGCGATTGCACCGGGGATCGCCACCCGGCGGACCGCCAGCAGCTCTTCGATGTGGAACTGCAGGCCGACGCCGAACATCAGCAGGATGACGCCGATCTCCGCCAGCTCCTCTGCCAGGGCCGCGTCGGCGACGAAACCGGGCGTGTACGGCCCGACCAGCGTGCCCGCGAGGAGATAACCGACGATCGGCGACAAGCCGAGACGATGGGTGATGTAACCGAACACCAGCGCGGCCGAGAGCCCGCCGGTGATGGTCAGGATGAGATCGTAGGAGTGCAGTTCTAACCCCTCACTTCACTGGTGTTCTGTGGGCACGACCATTCACGCGAGCTGAGGGGTTAGTCTTCCTTCCACGGGTTGGTCGCGAACACCGCTAGTTCGGGCCACAGCACGCGCCGCGGCATCTCGAGCCCGGCAAGAATGGTGGCGGCGATGTCTTCCGAGTAGAGCTTGTTGGGATTGTTGCGCCCGGTCCGGCCGCCGAAGTTGGTCTGCACCTCGGAGGGCAGCAGACAGATCACGCGAATGCCGTGCGGCCGCAGCTCGGCCTGCCAGCACTGGCTGATGCCGCGGAGCGCCCACTTGCTGCCAGCATAGGCGGTGCCGCCCTTGCTGCCCTTCGTGCCCGACGTCGAGGCGATGTTGACGATGTCGCCCGAGCTCTGCGCCTTCATCATCGGCACGACGCGGTTGGTGAGGTCGACCACGCCGAACACGTTGGTCGCAAACAGCGTGCGCATCGCCTCCACATCCAGCGCGCCGATCTCCGCCGAGTAGCCGAACCCGGCGTTGTTGATCAGGACGTCCACGCCGCCCATGTGCGACTGACAGGCGTCGACCGTGCGGGCGTTGTCCTCGTCGACCGAGACGTCGGCCCGGAGCCCGTGCGCGCCCGTCTCGCTGGCGACGGTCTTGATCTGCCGGTCGTTACGCCCGGTGAAGACCACCTGGTGTCCGGCCTTGCGTGCGAGCGCCACGAGCGCAGCGCCAATGCCCTGGCTGCCGCCGGTGATGAGGAATCGTTGGGTCTGCATGTCCAATCATTTTAGGGTACGGCGACAAGGCATCCACCCCAGCTGGGCCGTAGCGAGGCGGTCATTCGTGCTCACACTGATCGGGCGCGCGCTGGCGATCGCCTGCGGCACACCGAGGCCGCCGCCGTCGGCGCTCGCCACCCGACGCACAGCTCACCCCGGGTGGCCGAGCGCGTTCGGCCGGAACTGAGTCGCCGACACCAGATCAAGGACTGAAGAGGCCGCCGCGAATTAAGGTGCGGCAGAGCCCAAGCGGACACGGGAGGGACGAGCCGTCCGCGGGCGAGGGTAAGGGCCGTCTCTTCCGAGGGTGCAGGAAGGGGGGTCTAACGAGATTGGGCGTTTGGGGTAGAACGCGGTGGGGTGGGGTGCGCAATCGATACGCGCGTACTCAGAATGGTCCCCACCATCCGAGGCTGCTGGCCTTGTCGCGCAGTGCGGCCACCCCTCTGAGGAACAGTCTGAATCGAGTCCGCGGCGGATCCGCGTCGATCGTGCCCGCGGGCTCCGAGGGCGTTTGCACAGGCGGGGTCAAGGGACCCGCCAGACGGTCGTCCAGTTCCTCGAGTCCCAACCCGGAGTCGGGCCCACTCTGGGGTGCGGGCCCTGGTTTGCAGACCGGAGCGGTCACCTCGCGAGACTCGTCGTTGGAACCAGAGCGGGGATCGATGCGGGCGTCACCGAACGTCCGAGCGGACGCGGAGGGCGCCTCCGGCATGACCTCACTGGGCTCGGCCCCCAGCTCTCTGGCCACCTCTCGCACCGTCGCCGCAACCACCGTCTGCTCGCCCCGGGCCATGCCCTGCAGCAGGGCGTTGTCACACAGGATGTTGATCAGGCCGGGGACCCCTCCGGAGCACTCGTGCACCAATGCGATGGCTTCTTTCGAGAACAAGTGAGCCGGGTCACCGCCGGCGACGCGGATGCGGCTCGCCATGTAACGGGCCGTTTCCTGCAGGGTGAAGGGCCGGATCGTCGACCGGACGGCGATCCGGTCCTTCAGGGGGCGCAGGCCCGGTTGCGTGAGTCGGACATCGAGTTCAGGCAGGCCGGCGAGGACGATCGGCAGCAGCTTCTTGCCGCGCGTCTCGAGGTTCGTCAGGAGCCGAATGTCCTGGAGCACCTCGTCGCTCAGAGTCTGTGCGTCGTCGATGACGAGGGCTGTCGTCAGACCGCGCTCCAGGCGGGTCCGAAGTTCCTCGTGCAGTGCCACGAGCAGTGTGCCCATCGACCCGGCCGCGTGGCCGGCGATCTTGAACCAACGGACGACGTTCGGGGCCAGCTCCCCATGAGTGATCGCGGGACCGTTGGCGTAGACACACTCCACGAGACGGCAGGCATCGTCCTCCGGGAGGGCGCTCAGGAGCGTCGTCTTCCCCAGGCCAGACCCGCCGACCAGTACCGTCAGCGCCTTGGCGGACGTCAGCCCGTGCTGCAGCCGACGAAACGCCTCGCGCTGGCTGTCCGAGTGAAACAGGAAGCGCGGGTCGAAGGTGTTCTCGAACGGCAGTTCCCGAAGGCCGTAGAAGGGTTCGTACATCGACGTTGTCCTCAGCGCAGTCGCGTGCGCGCGGGAGCGGCCCGGCGGACCAGCATCGTCTTCAGGTCGAGCCATGACACCAACAGTTTCAGCGGCTCGACGGCCAGATCTGAGATCGCGATGCGTCCGAGCGGCGTCTCTCCCCGACGTCTGGAGGCGCGGTCAGGGCTTGGCACTGCGAGTCGGCTGGTCGGTGACCAGCGCGGAATCGATGGCCGCGAGATCGGGCGGCTGCCTCTCGACGGTCCACTGAGAGGCGTGGTGCGATCGACTGGACGCCACCGTCCATCCCGACCAGCCACATTTGCGGCAGCAATGCGGCCGCTTGGCGGTGAAGAGCCGTCGCAGACGCTGGAGGGGTTTTCCGCTCGGAATTCGAGAAAGGGACGGGAGCCCGCAGGCCGGACAGACTTGTGACATGGCGCGTCCTCGCTGAAACGACTGAAGGCAGGAGACTCACGATGAATCGGGTAAAGGTTACGCAGCCGAGCACACGGCCGTGAACTTTGTTCCGCGGCATCGCTCGCGGCATCGGCCGCAACGGTGTGGAACGGCCCACACGTCGCGCAAAACGCAGATCGAGGGCAAGCGGCACGAGCATTGCACAGCCGCGCTGCTGAATGAATCAGCACGATCTCACATCAAGGCCCTGTGCCCGCGCTCTGCGGGCATCGATCATCACCAGTCTTCTCCTCGCGCTTGTTGCTCTCGATGGCACGACCACGGTGCGTGTGCACGGTCAGACGATTGGCCGGGAGTATCATGTTGCGCCCTCGGGCGTCGCGACCAACGACGGCAGTTCGACCCGCCCATTGGATCTCACGACAGCGCTGTCGTCGACGAGTCCCGCGAGACCGGGAGACACGATCTGGCTTCACGATGGCACATACCTCGCGCCGGTCGTCAGCCGGCTCACTGGAACAGCGAGCGCGCCGATCATCGTGCGGCAGTACCCCGGCGAACGTGCGGCGATCGACGGCGGCACGACGGCATTGGATGCGTTGACGGTCCACGGCGCCCATACGTGGTTCTGGGGCTTCGAGATCACCAGCTCCGATCCGAGACGGGTGAGCAGCGAATCGGGCTCCTGGCCCTCTGATCTCCGGCGAGGCTACGGTGCGGTCACCCGCGCCCCCGGGATCAGGTTCATCAACCTGGTCGTACACGACAACGCCAACGGGATCGGCCTGTGGCAGGAGTCGGTCGGCAGCGAAGCCTACGGCAACATCCTGTACTACAACGGCTGGCAGGGGACGGATCGCGCCCATGGCCACGGCATCTACACGCAGAACCAGACCGGCGTCCGCCGCATCGTCGACAACATTCTGTTCGACCAGTTCAGTCACGGCGTGCACGCGTATGGCTCCTCGGCCGCCTCGCTGGACAACATCACACTCGAAGGCAACATCGCCTTCATGAATGGCTCGATTTCCGCTGGTGGCATCTACGAGTCCGGGCGCGAGCTGCTGCTGGGCGGCTATCGCGTGGCCGCCAACCCCGTGGTCGAGGCCAACGCCACCTATGCCGGCCAGTCGAACTTCGGCTACAGCGCCGGATGCACGAACGGCCGCATGACCAACAACTACTTCGCGGGCGCGACGATCCTGGTGGCGTGCAACCCGCAGATGACGGGCAACAACTTCTACGACCCGAACTGGCCGCGCTACGGCACGTGGCCGACTCAGTATCCTCAGAACGTGTTCCACGGGGCGCGACCGACGACCACGGTGGTACGGGTTCGCCCCAACGCCTACGAACCCGGGCGGGCGCACATCGCCATCTACAACTGGAGCCGCTCTGCCAGCGTGATGGTGGACCTGGCGCCGGCCCGTCTGCCGCTCGGCGCCGCGTTCGAGATTCGCGACGCGCGCAACTTCTTCGGTTCCCCGGTGGCGACCGGGAACTACAACGGCACGCCGGTGCTGGTCCCGATGTCCGGTCTGGTCGCCGCGGACGCCGTCGGCAATGTGCCGCGACGCCCGGTCCATAACGCTCCGGATTTTGGCGCATTCGTCGTCCTGCCGGTCAGCGGTGCGGTGCCGTCGGCACCGGTCGCGGATGTGTCGCTGTCGCCACTCACGATCGTGTCGGGCCAATCGAGCACCTTGACCTGGTCGACCACGGGCGCCACGTCGGTGTCGATCGCTCCCGGCATCGGGACGGTGGCCAGCAGCGGGAGCCGTGCGGTGTCGCCGTCGGCGACGACGACCTACGTCCTCACCGCCACGAACGCCGCCGGCCAGACCGCGACGGACCAGGTCACGCTCAGCGTGGGCACCCAGGCGACTCCCGTCGTCCGGCTGACGGCCCCCCTCACCGGGCAGTCGGTGCCGGTGGCGGTGCCGGTGGCCCTGGAGGCCGCACTCGATAACGGGTCCGGCGTGACGGGCGTGACGTTCCTGGTCAATGGCGCGGCGATCGGCACGGTGGCGCAGGCCCCGTACCGGTTCTCCTGGACCCCGACCGTGGCTGGCACGTATGCCTTGTCGGCGCGGGCCAACGGCGCGAGCGGAGTGCTGGCCCAATCGGCGCCGGTCTCGATCACGGTCACCACGGCACCACCCCCCTCCACCGCGAGCGTCCGCATCACCGCGCCAACGGCGAACGCCGTGTTCCTCAACCAGGGCACCATCAGCCTGGCGGCCGAAGCGCTCGGTTCGGGCATCACGAAGGTCGAGTTCTATCGGAACGGGACCATGATTGGCACGTCCTACAGGGCACCGTTCCAGCTGCAGTGGACCTACGTCCCGACGGGCACCTACGCCTTGACCGCCCGCTCGTATAACGCCAGCGGCGTGGTCGCGACGTCGGCTCCGGTTGACATCCGCGTCACGCAGCCACCGGCCGTGCGCCTGACATCGCCCACCGCAGGAGTGCAGGCGCTCGGCAGCCCGATCACCGTGACCGCCACCGCCTCCGACACGGACGGCACGATCGCACGCGTGGAGTTCTACAGTGGAACCACGCTCCTCGGTCAGAGCACCGCGGCGCCTTACAGCTACCGATGGACGGGTGCGACATCGGGCGCGTATGCGCTCACCGCACGGGCATACGACAACCTTGGAGCGAGCACGACGTCCGCGGCAGTGGCGGTGACCGTGAACGCGCCACCCGTCGTCCAGATCCTGCAGCCGTCGGCGGCATCTTCCTACCCGAATCAGGGCACGGTCACGCTCGAGGCGTCCGCATCGGACTCGGATGGCCGTGTCACAAGGGTCGAGTACTACCGGGGCACCTCGATCATCGGCACGGCGACGGCCAGCCCATTTCGCGTCAACTGGAGCTACGTCCCGACGGGCACCTACACACTGACCGCCCGGGCCTACGACGACAAGGGATCGATCGCCACGTCGACGGCGGTGACGATTACCGTGAGAGCCACTGGTCAATAGGGCACTCGCTCGTGGAACACAGTGGATCACGCCGCAATCCGGCGTGGGGAGCGCGCCAACATGCCGAGCGTGATCCACTGCCATATGAAGAAACTGTTGTCGCCATCGCCGTCGCAGTAGCGCTGCCATTCGGCCCGAACGCCGTCGCCGTCCAGCCACGAGCCGCCGTGCGCGTGGAGTGAGTCGGCGATGCATTCGTCCGCCCACGCGCGGAGAGGCCCCCTCAGCCACTCGCGCTGAGGCGTCTGGAGGGGCCGCTTGGGGGCCTCGACCACCGCCGCCGTCCCGAGGTTGGCCACGATGTCCCGCAACATCGCCTTGCGCCTGGTTCCCTGGATCTTGCGCGTCACGGGCTGCCGCAAGGCGAGCTCGAACAGCCGATGATCGAGAAAGGGTTCGCGCAGCTCGGTCGACGCCCGCATCGACACCGCGTCGTTGAAGCGCAGGGCACGCGGAAGCTTGGTGAAGCGGGTGTCACGATACTGAAGATTGGCGACCTCGTCGCCGAAGACACGCGGCGCGTCGAATGGCTCGGCCCGGGCGTGGAACTCGCGAGTCAGACACGCCGGGCGCACGGCCGCGCCACGCCCCCCCTGCACGACCGGCGCCTCGGACCGGTGACCCACCCCGTAGTAGTCGTAGCCCGCCCACTGCTCGTCCATGCCTTGCCCGTCGAGGAGCACGATCACCCCCTCCGCCCGCGCGCGTTCGAAGAGCCGGGCGTAGGCCAGGGTCGGCAGTCCGCCGTACGGCTGCTGCAAGTGGTCCTGCACGGCTTCGGCCAGAGCCGGCACGTCGCGGGCTCCCAGCTCGCAGACGAGCGACGGATGCCTGGTGCGATCGAGCATCTGCCGCACCCACGGCAGCTCGTCGTAGTTCGGATCCCCGGTGGTGAACGTGAAGGCGCGCACCTCGCTGTCCGCCCCCTGCACCTGGTGCACGAGTGCGAGCAGCGTCGACGAGTCGAGGCCCCCGCTCAGATTGATGCCGACGGGCACATCCGATCGGAAGCGAAGGGCGACGCTGTCTTCGAGCAGGGCCAGGTACTCCTCTGACACGGTCCGCGCATCGCGACCGTCGGGGACCCCACCCGCGCGTGCCGCAAGGTCGTACCAACGCTGGGTGACCGCCCCGCCGCCCTTCCAGGTCAGCGCATGTCCCGCTTCGAGCGACCGGATACCGTGCCAGAACGTGCGGCCGGAGAAATCACTAAACCCGCTGGTCAGATAGGTCGCCCAGGCGGTGTGGTCGGGCTCCCTCGCAACGCCCGCCGCCCACAGCGCGGGAATCTCGCTCGCGAAGTACAACGTGCCATCGGATTGCACGTGGTAGTAGAACGGCTTGACGCCGAACCGATCTCGGGCGGCGAACAGGCACCGCTCCCGCGCATCCCACAGCGCGAAGGCAAACATGCCGAGCAGGCGGTCGAGGCAGCCCGGACCCCATCGTTGGTAGGCTGCCAGGAGCACCTCGGTGTCGGATCCGCTCCGGAACGGGTAGTCGTGCAGTTCCCGACGGAGCTCGAGGTAGTTGTAGATCTCGCCATTGAAGACGATGGTGAGCCGACCGTCGGCGCTGGTCATCGGTTGCCGCCCGAGCGGCGACAGGTCGATGATGCTCAGCCGCCGGTGTGCGAGACCCGCTGCGTTTGCGGGATCCACGAAATATCCGTCGTCGTCGGGTCCGCGATGCCGCTGCTCCCGGGCCATCGCCACGAGGGCGTCGCGTCCCCATCGATCTCCGCAGATTCCGGCGATTCCGCACATGAGATTCCCTCAGCGCACCGACTGCAGAAACGCCTCGAGGCGCCCGGCCATGAACTGCTCGGTCTTCCCCATCGATTCGACGGTGCACCCGCCGATGTGCGGCGTGATGATCAGGTTGTCGTGACGGCGCGAATAGCCGACTAGCGCGTTCTGATCCATGCCGGCGGACGACTCATCGGCCAGAACGTCCAGGGCGGCCCCGGCGAGGTGACCGCACTCCAGCGCTTCGAGCAGGGCGAACTCGTCAACCAGCTCGCCGCGCGCGGTATTGACGAACCACGATCCGCGCCGCATCGCCTGAAACTGCCGCCTCCCGAAGAACGTGTGCGTCTCTGGGGTCAGATTGACATGCAGGCTGACGAGGTCGCTGCCTGCCAGGAGCGCGTCCAGCGTCGACGGGATCACGTCCGCTGGCGGGTCGGCCGCCGCCACGTTCGGGTCGGTCACGAGGACCCGGGCCCCCATGGCGACCAGATATCGACCGACGATGCGTCCGAGCCGGCCGTAGCCGATGATGCCGGCGGTGCGGCCACGAATCTCGCGCCCCTTGAACGGGTCCCGGTCCCACCCGCCATTCGCCGTGTGCTGCGTCGCGGCCGGCAGCCGGCGCAGGAGCGCGAGGATCAGGGCGAGGGTGTGCTCGGCCGTTCCGACCACGTCATTGAGGAAGGCCGTCTCCCCCCGCAGGGCCAGCACGTGGATACCGCGCCGATCGGCCTCGGCCAGGTCGATGTGGTTCAAGCCGGTGGTGGGGCTGACGATCACGCGCAGGCGTTCGCCGACGCGCATGACCTCCGCGTCGATCCGGTGCCGCAGGCGCACCCACAGCACGTCAGCGTCACCAACCGCGGCAATCAGCCCGCCTCTGGTGAGATCGGCCAGCGTCACGTCGCCGAGCCCCCGCAGGATGTCGGCCGCCTGCGGGGCAAACCCCGCCGATTCCGCCACCAGGATGCGGCACATGGTCAGCCGCGCGTGGCGACGAGCCGGTGGTGCCCGTCGCCGATGACGGCGGCGCGCAACGCGTCCGCAGAGATCCGCCCACGCTTGTGCTGTCCGAGCAGGGACATCGCCGCGCCCACGACGTGTTCGCAGATGAGCGCCAGGTGCCGCTCTACGTCGGCGGCATCGAGCCCGGCAGAGGCCGCGCCGGCGTTCCACAAGGCGGTGCGGAGCCGCAGTTCGGCGACGAGAGCGTCAGCGCTCGACTCGTGGTCGAATTGGCCGGCCTTCCAGCGCCGCCACTTCTCGAATCCCGCGTGCCGCAACAGCGCCTCGACCCGGTCCCACGAGTACGTTTCCAGGATCGGGACGAAGAGGTCGTCGAGGATCGTCCGCCGCTTGTTCGCGGGCAACCCCGCTGCCCCGATGCATCGATCGACTTCGTCGGCGCCCAGGTGCTGCGCGAACGAGCGCATCACCAGGTTGAGCGGCCAGTAGAGGCCTCCGGCTCCATAGACCAGGAGGTAGACACTGCCGCCAGGAGACAGGACCCGGTGGATCTCCGAGAGGCTTCGCTCGATGGACACCGTGTGGTGCAGCACGCCGCTGCAGCAGACGAAGTCGAATGACGCGTCAGGGAAGGGCAGGTCGAGCAGGGAGGCCTGCCTGAAGTGGACCTGCGACATCCCCATCGCCTGACGCCGCCGCTCGGCTTCGGCCACGCCTTCGCCGCTTACGTCCACACCCGTCACGGACGCGGCGCCCATCTGCGCCATCGCCAACGTGAACCTCCCCCCGCCGCACCCAGCGTCCAGACAGTCCTTCCCCCGGAAGAAGTCCTCATCCTCGCCGTTGGCGCGCCACCGCGCGCCGAACAGTTCCACCGACTGCTCGAACTGCTCATCGTCGTAGCGATGCCACAGGTCACCAAACAATCTGCCAGTCCGCTCTTCGACCGCGTATCTCATGGTGATCACCATCACCCTTTCTGCACCACCACCCGGGTCAGCAGCTGTTCGGCCACGAACAGATCGAATGGTGTGTCGATGTTGCACGCGCGCTCTTCGGGAATAATCCAGGCGCGGCAATCCTTGCCCTTGAAGGTGCCGTCCCCTAGCAGCACCGTGGTCCGCGTCAGGTAGATCGAGCCCTCCCGGAGGTACAGCTTCGGCAGGTCCTGGCGCCGCTGCCCTTCAACCGTCTCCGCGAACCCCGGGTCGATCACCCGTCCGTCTTCGGCGACGAACTTCATGCGGGCCGGGTGCTTCTCCCCCGCGTCCACGAACGAGATGACCGAGTCGGCGCCCGTTCGAATCAGCAGCTCGATAGCGCCGTCGATGTCGGCGGGACGCCGAAGCGGATTGGTGGGCTGGAGCAGGCAGACCGCTTCGAACTCGTCACCCGCCTCTCGCAGCGCCGCCAGCGCGTGCTGCACAACCGGCATCATCAGCGTGTCATCCTGTGCGAGCGCGGCGGGCCGGAGAAACGGCACCTCCAGGCCGCATCGCCGGCCAACCTCGGCGATCTCGGGATCCTCGGTCGTCAAGACGACCCGGGCCAGTCGGCGCGCGGCCAGCGCGCTCTCCGCGGTGTACTGGAGCAGGGGCTTGGCCGCGACCAGCCTGAGGTTCTTCCGCGGAATCCCTTTCGAGCCGCCGCGCGCCGGCACGAGGCCGAGTATCCGCATCAGTACGCCAGCCGCTTCTGCACCCGCAGGGGCGCCGTTGCCACGTGACCGGCAATCCTCGCGCCCGCATCCCCGCCGCCGTACAGCGGGTCTCGCGCGTAACGGCCATGGTCGAGATGCGCGCGAATCGCCCCGGCGATACACCGCCGATCGTGATTCACGTCGATCACGTTGCCGCCCCGCTCGCGGCCCGCCTGGCGCGTGCCGATATTGACGACGGGCACGCCCAGGAACGAGCACTCCCGCACGCCCACGCTGGAATTGCCGATCAGGCAGCGGCTGTTGTACAGCAGCCGCAGGAAATCCGTCGGCGTCATGTTCTTGAAGAACCGGATGTTGTCCGGCGCCTGCTGCTCGCGGAACGCGCGGATGGCCGTGGAGGTGCCATCCGAGCCGGCATCGACGTTGGGCCAGAACCACAGCGTCGGCAGACCGAGGTCCCGGACCACGTGCAGGGTCTCGACGGTCTGATGGCGCGCGAGCTCGTACTCGGTGGTCACCGGATGCTGCATCACCACGAGGTAGCCATCGCCGACGTGCACCGGGGCGCCGACGCCGCCGTACTTCGTCGCCGGATCGAAATCCAGTCTTGGGCACTTCAGGATCTCGGCGGCGAGATCCACGGAGGGACAGCCCGTGACGAAGACGGTCGAGGGATCTTCCCCCATCTTGATCACGCGCTCGCACGACAGCTGCGTCGAGACGAAGTGCAGGTCGGCCAGCTTCGTCACCGCATGCCGCACTTTCTCATCGATCGACCCGGTGACCTCGCCGCCCTGGACGTGGGCGACCGGAATGTTCATGTACGAGGCCGCGATCGCGGTGGCGAGCGTTTCGTAGCGATCGGCAATCGTGACGACGACGTCGGGCCGGAGATTGTCGAACACCGTGGCGAGTTCGAGCAGCCCGAGGCCGGTGGTCTTGGCCATCGAGGCCAGGTTCTCGCCCTCCAGCACCATGTAGACCCGGGCGGCGATGTCGAAGCCATCGTCCTGGATGTTGCGGGCAGCGTTGCCATAGCGGTCGAGCAACGCCGACGCGGCGACGACGAGCTGCAGTTCCAGGTCGGGGTGGCACGTCATCGCTCGCAGGGCGGTGCGGATGCGGCTGTAGCTGGGACGAGCCGTGATCACGACACACACTTTCCGCCGGCTCACGGCGCTTCCTCCAGGTCGCATTCGCGGACCAGCTCGTTGGCCTTCAGGTCGCGGCGGGCCCGCCGCCCGACAATCTCGGCGATCCGGGACGCGGCGATGCCCGTGCCGGGCTTCTTCAGCGTCAGGTGCTCGGTTCGGAGCACGGTCCCCCGCGGCACGTCGATCCGGGGCGCCAGGCTCTTCGTGAACAGCGCGCGCAGCGGCGCGGTCTCGGCCGACAGTTGGTCCTTGTCGAGCGGGGCGGTGCTCATCCGCATGATGAAGTTGACGCCGTCCACCAGCTGACGCAACTCCGCGGTGGTGATCGAGGCTGCCTGGTCCGGTCCGAACATCTCGCGGCTCAGGGTGACGTGCACCTCGATCATGTCCGCGCCGAGCGTTGCCGCCGCCAGTCCCGGGTACACGGTGCCGGAATGATCGGACAGCCCGACATCACAACCGTAGCGTTGACGGAATGCTGGAATCATGTGGATGCCGACCTTCTCCGGCGGACACGGATACATCGACGTGCACTGCAGCACGGTGAGTGGGACACCGGCGGCCTGGACCCGGGCCGCCGCCGCATCCAGTTCGCTGGTCGGGCTCATGCCGGACGACAGGATGATCGGGAGCCGCGTGGCGACGAGACGGTCCAGCAGCGTGAGGTTGCCGAGCTCCCCTGACGCCACCTTCCATGCGGTCATGCCGACGCGCTCGAGCAACTCGACGGCATCCACGGAGAACGGCGAGCTCAGGAACATCAGCCCACGGTCCTCGGCGTGCGACTTCAGGCCCCGCCACTGCGCCTCCGAGAACTCCATGCGCTGCCAGTACTGGTAGCGCGTCTCGTCCTGCAGGCTGAACCGCACTCGCCACGGCTCGTCGTTCGTGCTCTCGGCTCCGGCGATGTGCGTCTGGAACTTCACCGCATTCGCCCCGGCGCTCGCAATCGCATCGATGAAGGCGTGGGCCAGCCCCAGACTGCCGTCGTGGGCCTGAGCCACTTCTCCCACCACCAGGCAGCGGTAAGCCTCCCTCCGCTCGTGATCAGACACCGGAACGCCCACGGCTGTGACCCTCCTCCCAGACTGGTACCCGCTCGGGGTTAGACCGCCTGACTGGTGACATTCCGCATCGGTGGCTGACTGGCCTCTCCCGGAAGGTCGCGCGGCATGACCGTCAACGTGGCCCGCTCCTCCGCGCTTTCCGGCCACGCACTGTGCTGAGGCACATTCGCGATGTCCATGACGACGGCCTGCAGCAACAGTTCGAAGCCGGCGAGGAGCGGCAGCACGGCGATCAGGATGGTGCCGGTCGGCGTCGGTACCCCGGACCCGTAGCGAAGCATCCACTCCCGTGCCCCGAAGACCACGCCGAAGCCCATCATCAGAAGGCCGATCATCAGGAACAGCGCGACCGGCGTGAAGTCGCGAAGGAAGTAGCGAATGACGATGCGTCGCAGCCCGGCAGCCACCAGGAGCCCAGGGAAGCGGAGCAGGATCCTGGTTGGAGAGAGGGAACTCTCCTCGCTTCCGTACCGCGAGGGGATGGACACGTCACGAATCACCGCCCCGGCGAGGTACGCCTCCGCCAGCAGCGAGGTCTCGAAGAAATAGCCGGGGCCGAGCCGATCGAGATCGATCTCTTCCACGACCTCGCGGCGCATGACGACATATCCGTTGGTCGGGTCGAAGATGTTCCAGTACCCGGATGCCCACTTGGTCAGGAACGACAGCCCCAGGTTGCCCACCAGCCGCACCCGAGGCATGCCCTCGAGATGGCGCCGCCGCACGAAGCGGTTTCCCTTCGTGAAGTCGGCTTCGTGCCGAATGATGGGACGCAGCAGGCGAACCAGTTCGGCCGGGTCCATCTGACCGTCGCCGTCGACCTTGGCGATGATGTCCGCGCCCAGGGCGATCGCCTTCCGGAAGCCCGTCACCATCGCGCGTGCCAGGCCGAGGTTCGTGTCGTGTTTCAAGACCACGATGCCGGGGCGGGACGTGCGCTGCAGCTCCTCGTGAAGTGTGTCCCGCGAACCATCGTCCACGACGATCACATGGTCGACGAAGTCCGGGAGGGTGGTCACGACCTCATGAATGTGCTTGCCGACCTGGAAGCACGGGATCACCACCGCGATCGTTCTGTTGCGGTACATTGCGCTCTCCTGCAGGAACCGGAGATACGTCGGAGAGGGGGTTACTCGCGCGCCGAGGCGCCGTCTCGAGCGCCACCCGGCCCGCGGCCGGCCGACGCGGCGAGAACGTCCTTGCTGATGACGAACGTGTCGCCATGGTGGAACAGCATCTCGTCGGCGGTGATGCCAACCAGCGCATATGAGCGATGCGTCAGCAGACGGGCTCGGACGTAGGAGTTGAATGGTTCGAAGTAGACCCGATGGGTGTCCAGGTACTCGGGATTGAAGTCGCGGCGACGGACGACGAGGTAGTCGATGGCGTTCTCTTCACAGAACCGGTAGATGTCCGCCCGCTGTTCGGCGTAGTAAGCATCGAACAGTGCCCTCGTCCGGTTCGTCATCGTGTTCCAGAAGGCGTCGAAGAACGGGTACGACAGCTCGAAGTTGACGAACACTTTCCGTCGCGACAGGGTGGGAATGAAGTCCGCGGCATCGGGATGCGATGCGATAACCGCATCGCGGGGCAGCGTACGGAGGTAGCTGTAGAGCGGCGCGTCGTCGGAGAGATCGACGAGGCCGATGCCGCGAAGGGGCTCGAGGCGAGCCGCGAGCAGCGCCAGTAGCAGCACCTGGACGGTGCGGCGCACCCGCAGCTGACCGATCTGCCCGACAATGCCACCCACCGCAATGCCCGTGCAGATGAGGGCGCTCGGCTGCAGGGTGTAGATGAGATACCGGTTTGGCAAGTACAGCCGGAACAGCAGGAGCTCGGCCAGCACGTAGAAAGCGGCGCCAGACAGGCAGAACAACGGAATCACGGCGGGCACCGTGACGACTTCCCTGATGCCCGCCCAGATCAACCCCAGCGCCAGTGTCACGAGCACCGAGGCGGCAAGGCCCACCAGCCACCGCCGGTCCACATCCGTGCCCAGTGTCTCCAATACGGCATCCGGGTATCCGAGCGTGAGCGATCGCGCGACGCCCACGCTCTGGTCCGCGACCTCGGTCAGCAGGCCTTCGCTCGGGAGCACCTTGGTCCTGCCGACGGCGTAGTACTCCGGACGCCCTTCCATGGCCGCCCGCGTGACGATGCGGCCGATCGCCGGATCCGGGGCGTAGGCGTACTTCCCCACCAGCAGGGCGCCACACACGCCGCCAACCACCAGGAGCCAGATTGCCGGCGCCCATCGCCACGGGCGGGCGCCGCGCAGCCAGGGAAGCCCCAGGATGCCGAGGACGTACACAGGTCCACACACGAGGAACAGCATCGGATAGATGAGGGCCTGCAGAGCCAGGACGATGCAGGCGCGGCGATAGGCGGCGATGGCGACGTAGTAGAGCAAGGCCGCGAGCAGCGGTGGCGCGAAGCTCCTTTGATGGCCCCCAGCCATGATGTCCAAATACGTCGGCACGACCATTGCCAGGCCGGCAGCGAACAGCCCGCCGAACGTCGTCGAGTGGCGGCGCACGAGCCTGAAGATGTAGAGCGCGAAGGTCGCCAGCGTGACGATCGGAACGAACCGGCTGACGAGCAGGGGATCGGCCAGCCACGCCATGGCGCGGTAGAACAGGACGAACCCCACCTGGCCGTGCATCTGCACGGCCAGGCTCGTGAGCAGGTCGTTGCTGAAGAGACCGGGCTCGCGAAATCGCTGGAGCCAGTAGATGGCCGAGGGCGCATCACCGTTGATGACGTAGGGATTCACCAAGGCCCCGTACTGCGAGTACACCGCCACCGCGGCGGCACACAGTACGACCGCCCATTCCGCGACACGCGGCCGGTCCTGATCGGCTGACGGTGTCGGCCGGTATGTCGCTGGGGCCTGCGAATGGCCGCGCATGGGACGCCTCGAGGGCTGGAATCGCGGGGAGTCTGGAGCGACGCGGTGTCAACGACGCGCGTCGACCGAAACGATGGAGCGCGGGACGCTACGTGCCTTTCGATGGATTGAGTTTCTGCACGACGAACACCGAAAACTCCGGCGGAGTGTGCTTCGGCGGCACGGGCACGGCTCCGGTGGGTGCGGCGACCGAGGTGTTCGTCAGCGGGATCACGACGGGCCCGCCATTGGTCGTGCCGGTGACCGCCGGCCTGCCAAAGTAGTCCTGGGCGTCGCGTACCTCGAACCGGTCGCCCGCCCGCAACCCGGCGTCAGACGGGTTGAGACGGGCCTCGGGCGCGCCGGCCCAGTTGAACACCACGACGTGCGCGCGGCCCGGCTCATGTTCGTTCCGGCGCACGCGCACCACCAACCCGCCCGGACGAGCGGTCTCGTAGGTGTTGGCGGGAAACTGGGACGGCAACGGGCCATAGCCGCCGCCGGAGGGGTCGAACAGGATGTTGCCGCTGAACTCCCCTGAACACTTCACCCAGATCAGGGGGCCGGCGAAGTAGTTGTCCGCGACCGTGGCGCCGGAGCAACCAGCGTCGTACCCGAGGTTGGTCTGGCCGTTGTAGGTGACGTTGGCCCTGACGACCGGGTTGTTCGCGACGGCCGTGCCGCCGAGCAGGATGTTACGCGACTCGGTCACCCCTTGTTTCGAGATGCTGCCGTTGTTGAAGACGACGTTGCCTTCGAGCGTGATGTTGTCGAGGAACTCCCCGAGGATGGAGATGCCGTGGCTGAACTGATCGAAGATGATGTTGTCCGCCAGACGACGAGAGCCAACCTGATTCCTGGTGTCGATGCCGTTGCCCCGCGGCACCCCTTCCGCGCCTTCCCATCCGTTGTGGTAGATCAGGTTGCCGTAGAACTCGTTGTCGGTGGCGTTCTCGTTGACGTCGAAGCCGCGCGCCATGTCGTGGACCACGAGATTGATGAACTTCACGTGCGACCCCGTCGACGCCACACCCGTCCCCCGTCTCAGGTCGCTCGGCCATGGTCCGGACTCCTTGCTCGTCCGCTGCGGGTCCGAGTTGGTGACTTCGAATCCCCAGTACCACGTCCACGATCCCGTTGCGTGCAGACCGGGATCCGCCGAGCCGCCGCTGTCGAGGATGGCGCGCTCGCCCGGGAGCGCGCGGACGACGATCGGTGATCCGTCGGTGCCACTCAGCGCACCGCGGAACGCACCGCGGTAGGTTCCCCCTCGCAGCCAGATCGTGTCGCACGGCTTCGCCGGGCCGTTCGCGGACAGGGCCGTGACCAGATCCAGCGGTGTCTCGAGGGCCCCGTCGTTCGCCGGTTTCCCGTCCGGTGACACGTACAGCGACCGGCCGTTCTGGCATCCGCCATCCGGCCTGGCCGCGGCCGCCGCTGCGACCGAGGCTGCCGCAGCGGCGTGCGCGGACGATGAGTTGCCATCCGTGGGGCCGGTTCGACCGAGGAACAGCCACGCGAGCACTCCCAGGCCGATCAGCACAGCGGTCACCAGCAGCATGTTCCTGGTTCGCCGGTGTTCCTGATGGCGGTGACGATTGACTGACTGCGGCATGAGCTCACACCCTCCAACGGATCGAGTGGGCACGTTGCACCACGGCCCGGTCGATCAGAATCCCGTCACCCTGGTCCACCACTGCCATAGGTTGCGCAACGGCACGGCGTCGGTCGGCGCGGGACAGGCGGCAGACAGTGACGAGCTCGTCCGGGCCGCGACGTCGGGTTGCACGATGACGAACGCCGCGAACCGCGGGCCGGTGTGCCCGACCGCACTCGCCACGTTTCCCACTGGAGGATCGAAGCCCAGGCTCATCATCGGGACTTGCACCGCTTGTCCGTCGAACACGCCGTCGACCAAGGGGCGGCCGAAGTAGTCCTGCACATCGAGTACTTGAAAGCGCTCCCCCTCCACCAGCGACACTGCTGACAGATCCAGGCTGACGATGGGCTGCGCATCCCAGTTGTAGACCGCCGCGTGGGCACGGCCTGGCTCGCAACGATTGGGGCGCACGAACACACGCACCCCGGCGGGATTCGACTCGTGGTACTCGTTGTTCGGCGGACGCGGGCTGCTGTCGAAGACGCCGACGAAGGTATTGCCCACGAACGACGCGATGACGCAATCCCGCAGGATCAGGGCGCGTCCCCCCACCAGGTAGTTCCCCCGCGCCTCCAGCTCTGAGCAGCCGCCGTCGTAACCCACGTTGTTCTCGCCGCTCGCCTTGTCGGAGCCGAAGTAGGTCATGTTGTCGATCAGCTTGGGCCGGTGCGCATGGCGGCCGCCGCCCAGCAGCAGATTGCGTTCGTACTCGGGACCCGCCGCGGGAGCCCCGTTGTTGAACACGATGTTGCCCTCGAGGGTGATGTCGTCCAGGGAGGCGGCGCCAGACCCGTAGGCGTGGATGCCGTGGCTGAACTGGTTGAAGATGACGTTGTCCGACAGGTGACGGACGCCGGCCGTGTTCTGGGTGTAGATCCCGTGTCCGTGTGCGCGATCCGGTCCCTGCCAGCCGTTGTTGTAGATCAGGTTGCCGTAGGCGTCCGCGCCCACGGCCTCGGACCAGATGCCCAGGCCGTTGGCGTTGTCGTGCACGATCAAGTTGATGTAACGCGTCCCCTCCGCCCGGGTGATGCTGCCGTAGCCGCGCCGCAGATCGTCGGGCCATGACCCGGTCCTGGCGGTCTGCCGCCTGGGATCCGAACTCGTGATCTCGAATCCCCAGAACCAGCTGTGCGGCCCCATCACGGTCAGCGCATCCCGGCCGGAGTCGGCACTGTCAATCGTCGCGCGCTCGCCGGGCTCCTGCCGCACGATCACCGGTGCGCTCGCCGTGCCGGCGACGGTGCTGAGGAACGACCCCCGGTAGGTGCCGCCACGAAGCCAGATCGTGTCGCCCGGCTCCACCGGCCCCGAGGCCGACAACGCCGTCGTCAGATCGAGTGGCCGTTCGCGGCTGCCGTCGTTCTCGGGCTGGCCGTCCGTGGCCACCCAGAACGGCCGCGGCATCCTGGGCGTGGACGGCGCCTCGGCATAGCCGCCGAACAACAGCGCACCGACCGTGAGGAAGCCCGACACCCAGGCCGCCCCACCCAGCCGATTGGGCGTCGCGACGCTGGCTTCGGCAGTCGGGTCTGGCTGGTGCACCACAGTCACGGCTCGCCTTGAACGACGGTTACGGCTGCACCGCGAACGCCTGCGCCGTGTCGGCCGGCAGGGTCAGCTGCGAGGGCCGGTCGAACAGCTCGACGAGTGCCGTCGCCGACGTGAACATGCAGGTGTACATCACGCGATCCCGTTGCCGGGCCAGCCCGCCCTTGTGATAGCCGCGCGTATCAGCGAGCACAATGGTGCCTTGCGGGCCCACGCTCGTCACCCACTCGTGAGCCGGGACGACCGCGGCCATCTGCTCGTCGGTGCTGCGGGTCGTGTTGCCCTCCCTGGCAACGCAGGCCGGGGTGGTATGTCTCGTCCCTTTCGCGTGTGTGCCCGGTGCATAGGTGAACGGGCCCGCACCCGCGTCCACATCTGACAGGTTGACGAACACCTTCAGCACGTAGTGCAGGTCGTCGCGGTCGGCGTGCCAGAGCTGCGAGCTGTGCGCCGGGCCGACCGTGGTGAAGGTGTGCCAGACGTTGTAGTAGCGCAGCCGTGTGTACATCTCGAAATAGGCGTTGGCGATGGCGAGCAGCGGGGTCTCGAGCGCGAACCGCACGTGGATATCGTTCAGGTCCAGCACGGGCCGCTGGCCGAGCAGCGGATAGATGAACTCCTTCTGCACCTGGCCGGCCACCAGATGGTGGGCGGCGTTGCGCGCGTGTTCGATCTCGGATGCCAACACCCGCTCGCGCTCGATCACGGCCACACTCAGTTCCTGGAACAGCGCCGTGGTCCCATTGAGGCGGTCCGCCGACGTGACGGCGACGCCGTGCTCGTTCAAGGCCCGCAATACGCGACCCGCTTCGCCGGTCAGAGACGGGTGCGCGAGCCGATACTTGACCGTCGGCGTGAAGTTGAAGACGTACCGCCATGTCGGTTCCCAGTGGCGACCGGCCCGAGCGACTCGCTGTAATGCTCCCATCGTTGTCCTCCCTGCCGAGTGCCGACGCACTCCATTGGCTCCCTATCGCACCGAGACCATCGCTGCCCGAGCGCGCTTGAGGCGGCGCGCGATCGGCACGAACGGCGCGACCATCCACGAGATCGGCGAGAACAGGAGAAAGACGCTCTCGGCCCGCAGTTCCGCCCGGTACCGGTGGGCGAAGGTGCTGGCATACGCCCAGACGGTTCGCAGTCGCTCGACCGGACCGTGCGACGCGCCGTGCTGCCAGAGGTAGAAGCTGCCGATGCCGAGCACCATCCAGCACTTGCGCCGCCGCAGCCCACGGTGCAGCATCAGATCGCGCAGCGTGATCGGCTCACGGCTGTACATCGGGTTGTCGACCGCGCCGTACTGGTGGTAGTAGATCAGGATGGGTGTTGGCACCCAGGCGACAACGCCGCGCTGGCACATCAGCAGGCAGACGAAGTAGTCGCCGGCCACGTGGTTGCCGTAGCGCACCTGCTGCAGTGCCTTCCGCCGGTGCACGCCGAACATGAGGGCGACATGCTGCAGATCCCGTGTGAACCCGCGGACGCGATCCGACGGTCTGGGTCCCCCCATGTCCGCGCGATTGTCGAGTCGACCGGTCGAGCCCTGTCGCGGCAGCTCGAGCAGGAGCGGGCCGTGCGCCATCACCGCATCGGGCGATGCCTCGAGTGCCCGCACGCAGGCGGCGACAGCCTCAGGCGGCCGCACATCGTCGGCAGCCGTCCAGGTGAAGTAGTCACTGGTGGCGAGATCCAGGGTCCTGAGGAAATTGGGGATCGCGCCGATGTTCGTCTCGTTGCGCACATAGCGCACCCGTGCATCCCGCTCCGCGAACTCGCGCCCGATAGCCTCGGTGCCGTCGGTGGACGCGTTGTCGCTGATGATGATCTCGAGATGCGGATAGGTCTGCGCCAGCAGCGAGTCGAGCGTGCGCCGCAGCAGCCGTTCGCCGTTGTACACCGGGACGCCGATCGACACGGTTGGCGGCGTCACGCCGGGCGTTGCCACCTCCACGGCGCCTGGACCGATCATCGGCCCACCGCCACCGTCGGCGCGACGCGGCCGATGCGATCGAGCACCCGCTGCGCGGCGTTCTCCCCGCTGATGAACGCCTCGTCCGTCCATTGGTACCCCCATTCCCCGTAGCGGCCGCAGTAGACGATGCCGACCTCGTCGAGGAACGCGTGCACGGTCTCGACGGCGGCGGCACGGTCGTGGTCGAAGATGACGTTGGCGTAGGGCGCGACCGTGGCGTTGGAGAACAGGATGGTGTCGTCGTCGCGAATCACGCCGCAGCGGCGCAGGTCGGCGATGACCGGGTCGATGCACCCCTCCGGCGCCCGATCCATGGGCCGGTACTTCGCCGAGTAGTAGACCTCGGCCTGGATGGCGCCCATGCCGGGCGGCACGTTGTGCGGCGATTGCAGGTGTGGGAAGGCCAGCCGGGTGAAGAACACGTCGGCGTCGTAGAAGTAGGTCCAGTGCGCGTCGGACAGATCGTCCCGGTCCAGCACCAGATTGACGGTCACGCAACTGGTGCAGGCCAGCCGTCGGCTCGCCCGCCGCACGCGGTCCGGAACACCGGTGATCTTCGGCACCAGTTCGGGCAGCGGCATCGACGAGATCAGGTGCTCGAACCCCGCGACTTCGCCATCCGCGAAGCGCAGTTGGCGCGCGCTCGCGTCAACCTCCACGATCTCGCGGCCCAGCTGCAGCTTGGTCGTGGCGACGAACGGATGCAGGTACGACACGAACCCGCCGTGAGAGGGGTACCTGAAATGACTCACGTAGTGCACATCCGACGTCACGGCGCTGAGCGCACCGGCCAACACTTCCCTGAGGTCTGGCACGTAGAGCCGCGGTCCCAGCCAGTCGGTGCTCATCAGGGCCGCCTCAGCGGTGTGGTACTTGCGGCCGTACTGCATCGGGAAGGTCTCGGCAAAGGTTCGGCCATATGCCGCGACGAGCCATTCCTCGTAATTGGCGGGCTCGCCTCGCTCCTGCGCACGGGCATCGACCATGTCGCAGATGATGTCGGTCACAAGAGCTGGTGGGAGCCCAAACAGGTTGCACTGCGCCGGATGCTTGATCCAGCGGCCTCGCCAGTAGTTGTCCACCCGCGCCTGAATCGTCTGATAGTCGCCATCGACATTGCCTGCGAGGAGACGCTGGATGCGCTCGTTCCTGGTGAACGAGATGTGCGGGCCATCGTCGAAGGTGTACTTGCCCTCGAAGACGAACGATGCGGTGTGGCCGCCGTAGTACGGTTTCTTCTCGTAGATCGTCGAGGCCATGCCTTCCGCGTGCAGGCGGTGGGCGGCTCCGAAGCCGGCCATCCCGGCGCCGATGATCGAGACCTGCTCGCGACGTCGCCTGCTCACTGGTCTGTCCGGGCGAGGTTCGCGGCCCACCAGTCCAGGGTGTGGTCCAGGCCGGCGTCGAGCGGGTAGCGGGCCTTCCACCCCGTTTCGCGGATCAGGCGCCGCGGATCGCCAACCAGCAGTGGTGGGTCGCCCGGGGGCGTCGCGCGCGCACCGAGGCGGAGCAGGTCGGGACGTCCCACGCGCCGGGCCACGTGCTCGGCGATGTCCCGCACCCGGACCGGCACTCCCGAGGAGACGTTGACCGGGCCGCGCAGTTCGGACGCCAGCACCGTCACGCACGCCTCGGCGACGTCTTCGACGTGAAGGTAGTCGCGGAACTGATCGCCGTGGGTGCAGGGCGCCGGTTGACCGTTGACCAGCGCGGAAACGATCGAAGGCACCAGCCGCGGCAGCGGTTCGTGAGGCCCATAGACGAAGAAGATGCGCGCCCATGCCAGCGACAGGGCCTGCTGCGTGGCGTAGGCCTCAGCCAGCTGACGGACTGCATTCTTGGCCACGCCATAGAACGAGCGCGGCACCAGCGGCGTCAGGTCCTCGACGCAGTACCCGTACTCCCAGTCGTACTCGGCACAGGAGCCCGCGAGGACGGCCCTGCGCCCCCCCTTCCGCTCGAACGCACGCAGCAACTCGAGCGTGGCCTGCACCCAGCGGACGTGCTCGGCGGCGGGCGCGACTCCACCCGGCACGACGGACCAGGCGAAATGGAGGAGGGTGGTCGGTCTCACATGCGTCATCAGGATGCCGACGGCTTCGGCATCGCACAGGTCCGCGCGATGCCAGGTCACGCCGGCATGCGTGTGGGGCGCTGCCCGGAGGGAGACGGCGTGCACATCGAAGTCGCGGGCACGCAAGGGCTCCAGGACGTGTCGTCCCACGAACCCTGAAGCACCGGTGACGAGGACTCTGTTCATGCGTCTGCCAAAGCCGCTGAATCGGCCGGAGGCCGGCCCTCAGGCGAAGACCCGAAGCTCGGGAATCGGGACGACGAATCGGCCCCCCCAGCTCCGCACGTGGGACATCTGGCCCATCACCTCGTCCCTGACGTTCCACGGCAGGATCAGGACGTAGTCCGGGCGGGTCTCCGCGATCCTCGCGGGTGAATGGATGGGAATGTGCGTGCCCGGAAGGAAGCGCCCCTGTTTGTGTGGGCTGCGGTCGACCGTGTAGTCAACCAGGTCGCGCCGGATCCCACAGTAGTTCAGGAGGGTGTTGCCCTTTGCCGGTGCGCCGTATCCGACCACCGATCTCCCACGGCGCCGGGCGTCGATCAGAAAGGCCAGGAGATCACGCTTGGCCCGCATCACCTGTTCAGCGAACGAGTCGTAGTAGGCGGGCGTGCGCACGCCGGCGGCCTCTTCCCGCTGCAGCAGCGCATCCACCGCCGGGCCGACCGGGCGGCTGGTATCGCTGGCCAGCCGCGCGAAGATGCGGAGCGACCCTCCGTGGGTGCTCAGTTCCTCGACATCGAACAGGGTCAGGCCGTGGGCGGCAAGTATGGACCGGGCGGCGGTGAACGAGAAGTACGAGAAATGCTCGTGATAGATCGTGTCGAACTGATTCTCGGCCACCAGCCGCAGCAGATGCGGGAACTCGAGCGTGGCCACGCCACCGGGCTTGAGGAGCGCGGCGATGCCCGCCACGAAGTCGTTCAGGTCCGGCACGTGAGCCAGCACGTTGTTGGCGATGACGAGGTCGGCGCCGCCCGCCCCGGCGAGCTCCCGTGCCAATGCCAGGCCGAAGAAGTCGACACGAGTGCGGATGCCCTTGCGCTCGGCGGCTTGCGCGACGTTGCGCGCCGGTTCGATGCCGAGTACGGGCAGGCCGCGCGCGTGGAAGTGCTGCAGGAGGTAGCCGTCATTGCTCGCGATCTCGACGATCGTGCTGGTCTGGTCGAGGCGGAACCGCCCGATCGCCATCTCGGCGTAGTCACGCGCGTGCCTGACCCAGCTATCGGTGTACGACGAGAAGTAGGCGTAGTCGGAGAAGATCCGGTCGGGGGTCTGCTGGGCCTCGAGCTGCACCAGGTAACAGCTGGTGCACACATACGCCTTGAGTGGATAGAACTTCTCGACCTGCTGGATCTGCTGCGCGGACAGGTAGTCATTTGCCAGCGGCGACGATCCGAGGTCGACGAACTCCCTGGTCAACGCGGCCGCGCACGCACGACACCTGGCGGACGCGGCCCCGGCGAGGCCGTCCGCGCTATGCAACGGAGACGGCTGGGCGGTCTCGATCATGAGAGTCTCCTGGCGTGTAGTGCGTGGTCCACTGCAGCAGTGGCCGGACTGCGCCCGGGATCACGCCGTGGAAGTCGCCGCGGGCAGACCCGGGCCCGGGATGGTCGATGACGTGGAACGCGACGGCATCCTGTTCCCAGAACAGCGAGCGATCCGGATTGAGGACGCGGAAGGCGGCGCCGATGATAGCCGCGCCTTCGGACAGCAGATTCCCGGGGATCCAGCCGGTCGTCACATACCGCCCTGGCTCGCGGATGCGGCCGCGCCATTCGTCGGACTGCTCGAAGGTGACGAACACGAAGGTGCCCTCCGCGTTGTGCAGCGTGAAATGCGGCATCAGGACGTGACCGGGCTGCAACACCTCGTACTCGAGCTCGACACCGACTGTCTCGCGGATGTCGACGGCTTCGGCGACGCGGCCGTCCGCGGTACGCACGCGCACCGCTCGCAGCCGGACTTCCGCGGTGCCTGGCGCCTTGGCCGGCTCGGGCCACTCCCGTGCGGCTGAGGAGCCGAGCCCTGAATTCAGGTAGGCGGCGACGACCTCATGGGCCGGGCCATCGCGCGCCACCGTCCCCTCGTCCAGCAGGACGGCTCGGGCGCACAGCCGCGTGATTGCCGGCATGTTGTGCGACACGAAGATGACCGTGCTGCCCCGCTGCCCCACGTCCTGCATCTTGTCGAGGCACTTGCGCTGGAACCGCGCGTCGCCGACCGCCAGCACCTCGTCGACCAGCAGGATCTCCGGTTCGAGATGGGCGGCCACCGCGAATGCCAGCCGCAGGAACATCCCTGAGGAGTAATGCTTGACCGGCGTGTCGACGAACCGCTCGACGCTGGCGAACGCCACGATCTCGTCGAACTTCCGCAGTGCCTCCTGCCGGCGCATCCCCAGCACGGCGCTGCTGAGGAACACGTTCTCCCGGCCCGTCAGCTCGGGATGGAA
>Ga0105103_10000285_pt1 | contig 28319 bp, 28 predicted proteins | sample PPLLaktember2015_2_FD_79107 | JGI IMG/M metagenome (GOLD analysis project Ga0105103, IMG submission 79107) | Freshwater sediment microbial communities from Prairie Pothole Lake near Jamestown, North Dakota, USA - PPLs Lake P7 Core (6) Depth... | ecosystem: Environmental > Aquatic > Freshwater >...
ACGCGGTTGCAGCGTGCGTTCAATTCGCGGAAGTTGATGCGCCGGTTGCCGGCCGCCGGCTCGACCACGGCCTCCACCGTCGGGCTGAGGAAGGCGCGACGGGCGAGGAACTGTCCGATGTTCATCTGCATGGCATGCCTTTCAAGCGTTGCGTAGCGTGCGGAAGCAAGTGCGGATCTCGTCGACCAGCACGTCGGGCCGCTCCAGTGCGGCGAAATGGCCGCCGCGCTCGAACTCGCGCCAATGGATGAGGTTCCGGAAGCGCTGTTCGGCCCAGCGGCGTGAGCTGCGGAAGATCTCCTTCGGGAACAGGCTGATACCGGTGGGCAGCTCCACGCTGTCGCGGTTGACCTTGGCGAAGCTCTCCCAATACAGCCGCGCCGACGAGGCCGCACTGTTCGGCAGCCAGTACAGCATCACCTGGTCGAGCAGCTCATCGCGCGTCAGCACGTTCTCGGGGTGGCCGTCGCAATCCATCCAGGCCTGGTACTTCTCCACCACCCAGGCGGCCTGGCCGGCGGGCGAATCGGCCAGGCCGTAGCCCAGCGTCTGCGGCCGCGTGCCCTGCTGGCGCGCGTAGCCCGAGCCCTCGGCGCGGTAGCGCTTCAAGCCAGCCAGGGCCGACTTCTCGGCCGGTGTCAGGTCGTTCATCGTCGCCGGGTCGGGCGCAACGATCGGCATCGTCAGGTGGATGCCGGCGCAGCCCTCGCGGTCCTGCAGGCCGATCGCCGTGGTGACCATCGAACCCCAGTCTCCCCCCTGCGCCACAAAGCGCGAGTAGCCCAGCCGCTGCATCAGCACGCTCCAGGCACGGGCGATGCGCTCCACGCTCCAGCCTGCTTCAGTGGGCTTGCCCGAGAAGCCGTAGCCCGGCAGCGCCGGGCACACCATGTGAAAGGCATCGGACGCCGCACCCCGATGCGCGGTGGGGTCGGTCAGCGGCTCGATCACCTTGTGGAACTCGGCGATCGAGCCCGGCCAGCCGTGTGTCATCACCAGCGGCAGCGCATCGGCGTGCTTCGACCGCACGTGAATGAAATGGATCTCCACGCCGTCGATCGTGGTCTTGAACTGGTCGAAGCGGTTCAGCCGCGCCTCGCGTGCGCGCCAGTCGTACTGCGTCGCCCAGTAGGCACACAGCTCCTGGGCATAGGCCAGTGGCAGGCCCTGCGACCAGTCGGCCACAGGCTCCTTGTCGGGCCAGCGGGTGGCCAGCAGCCGACGTTTCAGGTCGGCCAACTGCTCGTCGCTGGCTGCAATGCGATACGGCGTGATGGCGTCGCTCATCGCGCCGCCTCAAGCGGTAAAGCGCTTCTTCTCCGTGGCCATCTGCTTGAGCAACGGCGCTATCACGAAATCCGGCCCCAGCTTCGGCAGGTGCTTCTCCAGCGCCGCCAGCACCTCGGCCGCACCGACGGTGTCGGCATAGAACATCGGTCCGCCGCGGTACACAGGCCAGCCGTAGCCGTAGATCCACACCACGTCGACGTCGCTGGCGCGCTGCGCGATGCCTTCGGAAAGGATCTTCGCACCCTCGTTGATCATCGGGTAGACCAGGCGTTCCAGGATCTCCTGGTCGTCGATCTTGCGACGGGTGATGCCCTTTTCGGCCGCGAATTCGAGGATCAGCTTTTCCACCAGGCCTGCGTTGCTGCGGTTGCGCTTGGCGTCGTAATCGTAGAAGCCGGCACCGGTCTTCTGGCCGCGGCGGTCCAGTTCGCACAGCCGCTCGCGGATGGTCGCGCCCTTGCTCGTTTCCTTGGACCAGCCGATGTCCAGGCCGGCCAGGTCGGACATCTGGAACGGGCCCATCGGCCAGCCGAAGTCGAAGGCCACGCGGTCCACGTCCCAGGGCATCGCGCCTTCCAGGATCAGCGCGGTTGCCTGCGCCTGGCGCTGCGCCAGCATGCGGTTGCCAATGAAGCCGTGGCACACGCCGGAGACCACGGCCACCTTGCCGATGGTCTTGCCGATGTCCATGGCGGTGGCCAGCACGTCGGGCGCGGTCTTCGCGCCGCGCACCACCTCCAGCAGCTTCATCACGTTGGCCGGGCTGAAGAAGTGCATGCCGACCACGTCCTGCGGCCGGCTCGTCGCCGAGGCGATCTCGTCGACGTTCAGGTAGCTGGTGTTGCTGGCCAGCACCGCACCGGGCTTGGCGATCTTGTCGAGCTTGGCGAACAGTTCCTTCTTGATCGCCATGTTTTCGAACACGGCTTCGATGATCAGGTCGCAATCGGCCAGCGCCGACAGGTCCAGCGTGGGCGCGAGCAGGCCCATGCGCTTTTCCACGTCGTCGGCCGTCATGCGGCCCTTGGCCGCGGTGTTTTCGTAGTTCTTGCGGATCGTCGCGGTGCCACGCTCCAGCGCAGAGGCTTGAGTCTCGACGATGGTCACCGGAATGCCCTTGTTGAGGAAGTTCATGCCGATGCCGCCACCCATGGTGCCGGCGCCGATGATGCCCACCTTCTTCACCGGCCGCGTGGCCGTGCCCTCGGGCAGGCCGTCGATCTTGGCCGCCTGCCGCTCGGCGAAGAACATGTAGCGCTGCGCCTGGCTCTGCACGCCCGAGACCAGCTTCATGAACTCGGCACGCTCGAACTTCAGGCCCTCGTCCATCGGCAGCCGGGCTGCCGCCTCGATGCACTTGATGCTGGCCTCAGGGGCCTCGAAGCCGCGGAAGGCCTTGGCGTTCTTCGCACGGAATTCGGCAAACAGCTCGGGCGTCGCGCCAGCCACCGTCAGGTCGCGCACCTTCTTCAGCGGCCGCTTCTCGGCCAGGACCTTGCGCGCGAAAACCACGCCCCCCGCGCGCAGATCGCCGCCTTCGGGCACCAGCTCGTCCACCAGGCCCGCCGCCAGCGCAGCCTTGCCGCCGATCGGCACGCCGCTGGTCACCATGTCCAGCGCCTTGGCGGCGCCGACGATGCGCGGCAGCCGCTGCGTGCCGCCGGCACCGGCCAGCAGGCCCAGCTTCACTTCCGGCAGGCCGACGCGCGCCGAGGGCACCGCCACTCGGTAGTGGCATACCAGCGCGGTCTCGAAGCCACCGCCGAGCGAGGTGCCATGGATCGCCGCGACGATCGGCTTGGCGGCGTTCTCCATCTTGTCGAACAGTGCATGCAGCGACGCGCCCTTGGGTGGCTTGCCGAACTCGCTGATGTCGGCGCCGGCAAAGAAGGTGCGGCCGGCGCAGGTGAGCACGATGGCCTTGATGGCGTCGTCGGCCAGCGCCTTGTCGAAGGCCACGGTCAGCCCATCGCGAACGATGGCCGACAGTGCATTGACGGGTTGATGGTTCGAGGTGATGACGGCCACGCCGTCCTCGATGCTCAGGTCGATCACTTCATTGATGGCGGCCATCTTGTCTCCTCGTTCGGTTCTGCAAACTGGTTGCTCGTGGCTCCGAGCGAACGCCGTGGAGCCGGCTCTGCCGGTCCACTGGCGCTGCCCCCTGGGGGGAGCGCCGAAGGCGCTTCGGGGGGACCTTACTTGGGCGTGTAGCCGAGCACGGCCTTCACTTCCAGGAACTCGGCGAAGGCATGGTCGCCCCACTCGCGGCCGTTGCCCGACTGCTTATAGCCGCCGAACGGCGCCATCAGGTCGGTGGCGGCGCTGTTGATGTTGACCTGCCCTGCGCGCAGCTTCGACGCCACCTTGCGCGCGGCCTCCAGGTCGCCGCCCGATACATAGGCCGCCAAGCCGTAGGGCGTGTCGTTGGCGATCTGCACCGCCTGCTCCACCGTGTCGTAGCCGATGATCACCAGCACCGGGCCGAAGATCTCCTCGCGCGCCACGGTCTTGTCGTTGCTCACCGGGCCCAGCACGGTGGGCTTGACGTAATAGCCGGTTTCCAGACCGGCCGGCTTGCCGGGGCCGCCGGCCACCACCTTGGCGCCTTCTTCGATGCCGCGGTTGATCAGCGTCTGGATCTTGTCCCATTGCGTGGCCGAGATCACCGGGCCGAGCGCAGCACCGCTGTCGGGCGCGCCGACCGTGGTGGCTTCGGCCACTTCCTTGGCCACGGCCAGCGCTTCGGCCATCTTCGAGTTCGGCACCAGCATGCGCGTCGGCGCATTGCAGCTCTGGCCGCTGTTTTGCATCACGCCGCGCACGCCGGCAGTGACGGCCTTTTTGATGTCGGCATCGGGCAGGATGATGTTGGGCGACTTGCCGCCCAGCTCCTGGTGAACGCGCTTGACGGTCGGTGCCGCATTGCGCGCCACCTCGATGCCGGCGCGCGTGCTGCCGGTGAAGGACACCATGTCCACGCCGGGGTGGCTGGAGATGGCCGCGCCCACCGTCGGGCCATCGCCGTTGACCAGATTGAACACACCCGCAGGCACGCCGGCGGCATGCATCACCTCGGTCCAGATCTGCGCCGAGAAGGGCGCGATCTCCGAGGGCTTGAGCACCATCGTGCAGCCCACCGCCAGCGCCGGCGCCACCTTGCAGGCGATCTGGTTGACCGGCCAGTTCCACGGTGTGATCAGGCCGCACACGCCGATCGGCTCCTTGACGATCATCGTCGTGCCGCGCGGCTCGGTGAAGTGGTAGTTCTTCAGCACGCCCAGTGCCGACTGCAGGTGGCCGATGCCCATCGCCGCCTGCGCCTTCTGCGACAGCACGGCCGGCGCGCCCATCTCCTCGGTGATGGCCGCGGCCATGTCGGCGTAGCGCTTCTTGTATTCCTCGATCAGCTTCTCGAACAGCGCGATGCGCTCGTCGACGCTGCTTTGCGACCAGGTCTCGAAGGCGGCGCGCGCGGCCTTCACGGCCTTGTCCACGTCGGCGGCCGAGCCCATCGAGATGCGGCCGGCCACGGCTTCGGTGGCCGGGTTGATGACATTCAGGGTCTTGGGCGTGACCGGGTCGACCCAGGTACCGTTGATGTAGAACTTCAGGTAGTCGCGCATGTGACAGTCTCCAATGTGGGTCGGCCTGCGGGCCGAGGGAAAAGCATTCTAGGCATCGCGCCCCGTTCCGGTAAGCTGGGGCGAATGCGCCCCCGCGATGTGATCGAACTGCTGCTGCTCAGCGTGCTGTGGGGAGGCGCCTACCTGTTCACCCGCGCCGCAGTGCCGGACTTCGGCCCCGCGCCTTTGGTGTCGATGCGCCTGGGCATCGCCGCGCTGCTCCTGCTGCCCATCGTGGCCTGGCGCGGCGGCATGCCGCAGCTGCGCGCCCACCCGCGCGCGCTGTTCATGGTGGGCGTGCCCTTCACTGCCCTGCCCTTCATGCTGATGACCTGGGGCGCGCTGCACATCACCGCCGGCCTGTCGGCCGTGCTCAATGCCACGGCGCCGATGTTCGCTGCGCTGGCGGCGCACTTCGTCCTGAAGGAGCGGCTCGGCGCCTGGCGCGCCAGCGGGCTGCTGCTGGGCTTCGTCGGCGTGCTCATCCTGATGAGCAGCGGCAACGTCTCGCTGAAGACGGCCGAAGGCCCGCTGGCGGTGCTGGCGGTGCTGGCCACGGCCATGATCTGGAGCGTCGGCGCCAATTACACGCGGCGCAGGATGGCGGGCGTTGATGCCATGGTCACCACCGCCGGCAGCCTGGCCGCGGCCAGCCTGTTCCTGGCGCCACTGGCCTGGGCCACCTGGCCGAGCACGCCGCCCAGCGCGCGAGCCTGGGCCGAAATGGCGTTTCTCGGCCTCTTCAGTTCGGGCCTGGGCATGTGGATGTACTTCCGGCTGCTGCGCCGCATCGGCACGGTACCGGCGATGTCGGTCACCTTCCTGAGCCCGCTGGTGGCCATGATCTCGGGTGCGCTGTACCTGGGCGAGGCGATCACGCTGCAGATGGTGGCCGGCTGCACGGTGGTACTGCTGGGCACCGCGTTGAGCTTGGGGCTGATCGGCGGCGGCAGCGCCAAGCCGGAGACGCGCGCAAACGCTTGATCCAGCCCCTGGCCTTGGGTACGATGGTTGCACCGCGTGCGCCAAATGACGCGCGGGCAGTATCTACAAGGTCGTCGGGAGGAATCATGATCGCTGAGAACATCCAGCGCACCGAAGGTCCGCGTACCGTCGTCGTGCGCGCCCTGATCGGGCACTTGGCCCTGGTAGGCGTTTTCTTCGTGCCCTTTACCTGGGAGCTGTTGACTGCGGCGCTGATCGGCTTCTTCATCCGCGTGTTTTCCATCGAAGGCGGCGTGCACCGCTACTTCTCGCACCGCAGCTACAAGACTTCGCGCGTGTTCCAGTGCTTCCTGGCAGCGCTGGCCGCGGCCAACGGCCAGCGCGGGCCGATCTGGTGGGCGGTGATCCACCGCCGCCATCACCGTTTCTCTGACCAACCGGGCGACCCGCATTCGCCGGTCACGCTGCCCTGGTACAAGGCCTATTACACTTGGCTGATCAACGAGGACACGCTGGCCACGCCGCTGGATGAAGCCAAGGACCTGAGCCGCTATCCCGAGCTGGTGTGGATCAACAAGCACCACTACGTCTTTCCGCTGGCCACACTGGCCGCGACTTACCTGGTCGGCGAATACACCACGCTGTTCGGCGCCACCGGCTTGGGCATGGCGGCGGTGGTGTGGGTGTTCTTCGTGAGCATGGTGGCGTCGCAGCACGCGCCGTACATGGTCAACGTGTTTGCCCACGGGACCAAGCCTGGCCTGTTCAACCTGCGCCGCTTCCAGACCAGCGACACCAGCACCAACATGTGGTGGTGGACGCTGCCTAGCATGGGTGCGGCCTTCCACAACAACCACCACCGCTACATGAACGCGGCGCGCGCCGGCTTCTACTGGTACGAGCCGGACCCGACCTACTGGGTGCTGCGCGTACTGGCGCTGCTGGGCATCGTCTGGGACCTGAAGGAGGTGCCGGCCGAGGTGCTGGAGGAAGGCCGGCGCGGCGCAACGGAAGGGCGCGCGGCGTATTGACAAGGCCGTGCGCTGATGACGAGAAGCCGCTTGCCGCAAGCCAAGAAGCTCATTCATCGCAAAGGCGCGGAAGACGCAGAGGCATCGCGGAGCAAACACGAACTAGAAGATGCCCTCCCGCGTTTTGCCTGCGAATCTCTGCGCCCTTTGCGATCCTGCGACTCGGCGCTGAAGACCGTTCCCGGTATAGCCGAATTGCGCCGACAGCGGTCAGGCGTCGGCACCACCATCGTGATCCAGCCTTTCAACTGGTAGCGGCAGCCTCCGCCAGCAGCCAACTCAGGAACTCACGCACTTCGGGCTTCCTGCGCGACGCGTCAGACTGGAACAGGTAGTAGCTGCGCGGTGAGACCACGCTCTTGTTGAACGGCGTGACCAGCTTGCGCTGCGCGATCAGGCCGTTGAGCAGCGGCAGCCGGCCCAGGGCCACGCCCTGGCCGTTGACGGCGGCCTGGATCATCTGGTCGTACATCGAGAAGTGCAGCACGCTGGCCGGCTTGAGGCCTTCGAGCTTCATCGCGCGCAGCCACGGCGGCCACTCCAGCAGGTGCGTGCCGGGCAGACCGTCCATGTGCAGCAGACAGTGGTGACGCAGGTCCTCGGGTTGCTTCAGCGGCCGCGCCGCATCACGGCGCAGCTTAGGGTTGCACACCGGCAGCACCACCTCGCCGAACAGGCGCACGCCTTCGTCGCCAGCACCTTCGGCCGTGTGGTAGCGGATGGCCACATCGACCCCATCGCGGTTGAGGTTGACCACGGCATTGCTGGCCGAGATGCGCACGTCCACGTCGGGACGCGGCGATGTGAAGCCGGCCAGCCGCGGGATCAGCCACAGGCCCGCGAAGCCGGCCGTGGTGGTGACCACCACCGTCTTCAGCCGCGCCGCCCCGCGCAGCGAGCTGCTGGTCTGGTGCAACTGCTGTAGCACCTCGACGACGGTGCGCTGCAGCAGCTGGCCCTCGGCGCTGAGGCGCAGCGCGCGGTGCAGTCGCTGGAACAGCGGCACGCCGAAGAAGGCCTCGAGGGCCGCCACCTGCCGGCTCACCGCCGACTGAGTCAACGCCAGTTCGTCGGCGGCACGGGTGAAGCTCAGGTGTCGCGCGGCGGCCTCGAAGGCTTCGAGCTGGTCCAGCGGCGGCAGGTCGTACTGGCGGTTGCGCATCGTCTTCGCATTCCAGTTTCGCATGCAAGGCATTCAGGAATACCGTTTGAACGGCTGCCGCGCCACGCGCAGACTCCGTTCAACCCGTCGCAGCCACTCTGCAACGGGCTGGACACATCGAATGCACATTCTGCATGCAAAGGAGTAGATCATGCACACCGACCTGAAGCTCGCGGCCACCCTGCTGAAGCGCGGCCAATTGCAGCGACTGGAAGACGCCCGTGGCAGCCTGGTGCTGTGCCTGAGCGGCACCCTGTGGCTGACGCAGGAAGGCGATTCCCGGGACATCGTGCTCGAAGCCGGCGACGAAGCGCGGATCGAGCGCGACGGGCTGAGCATCCTCAGCGCGATGAACGACACCAGCTTCGTGGTATCACACGACCGCACGGCGCTCGACGGTCTGCTTCGGGCAAGCGCTCCGCGCGCCGCACGCGCTGCCGCCTGAGCACCCACGCTGCGCCCCATGAGCCACACCATCGAGCACTACCCGACGCGCTGGATCGACGTCTGGCACCTGGCCGACGGCCGCAAGGTGACGGTGCGGCCGGTGCGGCCGCAGGATGCCGTGCTGGAGCAGGCGCTGGTGCGCTCGCTGTCGCCGGCTTCGCGCTACCAGCGATTCTTCTCGCCGATCCGCGAGCTGCCGACCGGCTGGCTGGAGCGGTTGACGCAGATCGACTACCGGCTGCAGCAGGCCTTCATCGTCGAGACCTTCGTCGGCGACCGGCCGCTGGCCGTGGCCGAGGCGCGCTACGTGGTCGATGCCTCGGGCCAGGAATGCGAGTTCGCGGTGGTCGTGACCGACGAATGGCAGCACCTGGGCCTGGCGCGCCGGCTGATGCACTGCCTGATGCGCAGCGCCGCCGAGGCCGCGCTGCAGCGCATGGTCGGCGACGTGCTGGCCGCCAACCAGGCGATGCTGTCGCTGGCGCGCAGCCTGGGCTTCCGGGTGGTGCGCCACCCCGACGGCGGCGTCCAGGTGCACCGCGTGCGCCGTGCGCTGGCGCACGCCACCTGCGACGGCTTGGCCGCCGCGGCTGCGCCTATTGCACAGGCCCCTTCAATGCCGCCGGCATGGGCAGCGACATGATCTCGATGCCCTCGTCGAGCAGCGCGCGGCGCTCATCGGGCGTGGCCTGGCCGCGGATGCCGCGGGCCTCGATCTCGCCGTAGTGGATGCGGCGCGCTTCCTCGGGGAAGCGCTCGCCGACGTCGTCGGTGCTGTCGAGCATGCGGCGCACCGCCTCGACCCACTGCGTCTGCAGCGGTACCTGCGTTTCGGTCGCTGGCGAAGGCGTCGGCCCGGCCGGCTCGCGCGGACTTGACAGGTTCAGGCGCGGCGCGGTGGGCATGCGGCTGATGATGCGGTCGGCGCACAGCGGGCATTCGATCAGCCCGCGGCCGTTCTGCGACATGTATTCGTCGTCCGACGCGAACCAGCCTTCGAAGCCGTGGCCGTTGGCGCAGCGCAGGTTCAGCACCTTCATCAGGCGATTATCCCTGTGGCCGCGCGATCGGAATGCTGCCACTGCAATGGCCACAGCCCTGCGCGCCACTTCTGCAGCCAGAGCAGGCCGATCAGCGTCTTCACGTCGCTGAGCTCGCCACTGGCCGCGCATTGCTCCAATTCGGCCTCGCTGAGCAGGCACAGCTCCAGGAACTCGCCCACGTCCAGCCGCTGGATGCCGGCGCTCAGGCCGCGGGCGAACCAGATCTCGATGCCTTCGGTCGAATACGCGGCGGCGTTGTGCACCACACCCGCGCGCGCCCATTCGCGGGCGTGGTAGCCGGTTTCCTCGAGCAGTTCGCGCCGCGCGCAGGCCAGCGTGTCCTCTCCAGGGTCGATCTTGCCGGCGGGGATCTCGAGCAGCACCTTGCCCACCGGGTAGCGGAACTGCCGCTCCAGCACCAGCCGGCCGTCGTCGAGCAGGGGCACGATCGCCACGGCACCAGGGTGAACCACGTATTCGCGCGTGGCCTGGCTGCCGTCGGGCAGGCGCACGTCGTCGCGCCGCACTTCGAGGAAGTTGCCCTTGGACAGCACGACGCCGCCCAGGCCGTGCTCGCGCAGGTGCGAGTCGGTCACCGCACGACCCGCGCCGTGCCCATCAACTGGCCAGGGCCTTGATGATGGCGTCGCGGCACAGGTTCATCAGTCCGCCGGGCAGCAGGCCGAAGACCAGCACGGCCGCGCCATTCAGGGCCAGCAGCGCGCTCACGCCTCGCCCGCGTTCCAGGCTTTCGCTGCGCGATGGCGCATCGAAGTACATGACCTTGACCACGCGAAGGTAGTAGTACGCACCGACCAGCGACATCATGACCGCGAACACCGCCAGCCAGACATGCGCATCGATGTTGGTGGACACCAGCGCCTGCAGGATCGACAGCTTGGCATAGAAGCCCACCAGCGGCGGCACACCGGCCAGCGAGAACATGAACACGGTCATCACCCCGGCCAGCCAGGGGCTGCGCTGCGCCAGGCCGGCCAGGTCGGCGATCTCCTCGCTCTCGAAGCCCTGCGCCGACAGGTAGAGAATCAGCCCGAAGGTGCCCAGCGTGGTCAGCACGTAGGTGACCACGTAGAACATGGCCGAGCTGTAGGCGTTGCCGGCCGAGAGCGTGTTGCCGCTGACCACGCCGACGCTCATGCCCAGCAGCACGAAGCCCATCTGTGCGATGGTGGAATAGGCCAGCATGCGCTTCAGGTTGGTCTGAGCGATGGCCGCCAGGTTGCCCACCAGCAGCGAGCCCACCGCCAGCACAATCAGCATCTGCTGCCAGTCCACCGCCAGCCCGGACATGCCTTCGACCAGCAACCGGATGGTGATGGCAAAGGCCGCCAGCTTGGGCGCACCGCCGATCAGCAGCGTGACTGCCGTGGGCGCGCCCTGGTAGACGTCGGGCACCCACATGTGGAAGGGCACCACGCCGAGCTTGAAGGCCAGGCCGGCGACGACGAAGACCACGCCGAAGGTCAGCACCTCCTTGTTGATACGGCCGGTGCCAATGGCCTTGAAGACCTCGCCCAGGTCGAGCGAGCCGGTGGCGCCGTACATCATCGACAGGCCGTAGAGCAGGAAGCCGCTGGCCAGCGCGCCGAGCACGAAGTACTTCATCGCCGCCTCGGTGGCCACCGCGTGGTCGCGGCGCAGCGCCGTCAGCGCATACAGAGACAGGCTCATCAGCTCCAGGCCGAGGTAGATGACCAGGAAGTTGTTGGCCGAGACCATCACCGAGATGCCCAGGTAGACGAACAGCGACAGCGTGAAGAACTCGCCCTTGAGCATGTCGCGCGAGGCCAGGTAGGTCTGCGCATAAGCCACGCTGATCATCATCGCCACCGCGGCGAAGAAGGCCAGCAGGTGGCCCATCGGGTCGGTGACGACCATGGCCTGCATGCCGTACATCGTCAGACCGCTGTCGAAGTAGCTCAGATGCATCAGGCCCACCGCGGCCAGCGTGGCCTGCGTCAGCCAGAAGGTGGGCCGGCGCTGCGCGTCGCGCACCCACAGGTCGACCAGCGTGATCAAGCAGGCCATCGTCAGCAGCAGCATCTCCGGGTAGATCACCAGCCAGTTCATCGCGTTCATGGGGCTGCTCATCTAGTTGATTTTCGACATGGCCACATGCTTGAGCAACTCGCTGACCGACACCTGCATCACGTCGGTGAAGGGCTTCGGGTACACGCCCATCCACAGCACCGCGATCGCCAGGATGCCGAGCATCAGGAACTCGCGGCTGTTGATGTCGGTCAGCTCCTTGACGTGGTCGTTGGCCACCGCGCCGAAGTACACGCGCTTGACCATCCACAGCGTATAGGCCGCGCCGAAGACGAGTGCCGTGGCGGCCAGCGCCGCCAGCCAGAAGTTGGCCTGGACCGCGCCCAGGATGACCATCCACTCGCCGACGAAGCCGGCCGTGCCCGGCAGCCCGCAGTTGGCCATGGCGAAGAGCACGGCAAAGGCGGTGAACCTGGGCATGGTGTTGACCACGCCGCCATAGGCCGCGATATCGCGCGAATGCACCCGGTCGTAGAGCACGCCGATGCACAGGAACATCGCGCCGGAGACGAAGCCGTGGCTGATCATCTGCACGATGCCGCCGGCCACGCCGAGTTCGTTGAAGATGAAGAAACCCAGCGTGACAAAGCCCATGTGGGCGATCGACGAATAGGCCACCAGCTTCTTCATGTCCTGCTGCACCAGCGCCACCAGGCCGATGTAGATCACGGCGATCAGGCTCAGGGCGATGACGAAGGCGGCCCACTCGCGGCTGGCGTCCGGTGCAATCGGCATCGAGAAGCGCAGGAAGCCGTAGGCGCCGAGCTTGAGCATGATGGCCGCCAGCACCACCGAGCCGCCGGTCGGCGCCTCGACGTGGGCGTCGGGCAGCCAGGTGTGCACCGGCCACATCGGCACCTTGACCGAGAAGGCGGCGAAGAAGGCGAAGAACAGCAGCACCTGCGCATGCGCCGGCAGCGGCAGCTTGTGCCATGTGAGGATGTCGAAGCTGCCGCCGGACTTGATGTACAGGTAGACCAGCGCCACCAGCATCAGCAGCGAGCCGAGCAGCGTGTACAGGAAGAACTTGAAGGCCGCGTAGACGCGGTTCGGCCCGCCCCAGACGCCGATGATGATGTACATCGGGATCAGCGTGGCTTCGAAGAACACGTAGAACAGCAGTCCGTCGAGCGCACTGAACACGCCGACCATCAGTCCCGACAGCACCAGGAACGCGCCCATGTACTGGTTGACGCGCTGGGTGATCACCTCCCAGCCGGCGACCACCACGATGACGGTGATGAACGCGGTGAGTAGCACGAACCACACCGAGATGCCGTCGACGCCCAGGCGGTAGCGCACGTTGAAGCGCGAGATCCAGGGCAGGTCTTCCTGGAACTGCATCGCCGCCGTGGTGGTGTCGAAGCCGGTGATCAGCGGGATCGTGACCAGGAAGCCAGCGATCGCCGCCATCAACGCGAACCAACGCACCACGCCGGCATGTTCGTCACGGCCCAGCGCCAGCAACACCGCTCCCGCGATGATCGGCAGCCAGATGGCGACACTCAGAAGACCCATTTTGTTGTTCTCCGTGGCGGCTTTGGGCGTCAGCGCCCAACCAGGCCCGACAGGTAAGGCCAAAGCTGCCAGCTCAGCAAGGCAAAGACGCCGAGCACCATGACTAGCGCATACCAGTAGATGAATCCCGTCTGCAGTAGCCGCACGGCCGCGCCCAGGCCGCCGACCGCGCGCGCCGAACCGTTGATCAGCCCGTCGATCAGCGCCTGGTCGCCGCCTTTCCACAAGCCCTGGCCCATGCCGCGCGCCAGCACCGCAAGCACCTTCTCGTTGAACCAGTCGAAGTAGTACTTGTTGTCGAGCACGCGGTAGACGAAGTCGAAGCGCGATCGGATCGCAGCCGGCACCTCCGGCTTCAGGATGTACAGAACATAGGCCACCAGCACGCCGGCCACCATCAGCCAGAACGGCAGCGTGCTGACCGAATGCATCGCCATGCCCCAGGCACCGCGGAATTCGCGCGCCATCTCGCCCATGGCCGGGTGGGCAGCCAGCACGACGATCGAGTCCTTGAAGAAACCGCCGTAGATCATCGGCTGGATCATCAGGTAGCCGATGCCCGCCGAGGCGATGGCCAGCAGCACCAGCGGCACCGTCACCACGGCCGGTGATTCATGAGGCTCGTGGACATGCACGTGGCCATATTCGTCGGGGTGATCGTGCTCGCCCGGGAAGGGTTTGTGGCGGAAACGCTCCGGCCCATGGAAGACCAGGAAGTACATGCGGAAGCTGTACAGCGCGGTGACGAAGACGCTGGCCACCACTGCGAAGTAGGCGAAGCCCGAGCCCGGCAGGTGGCTGAAGTGCACCGCCTCGATGATGCTGTCCTTGGAATAGAAGCCGGCGAAGAACGGCACCGCGATCAGCGCCATCGAGCCCAGCAGCGAGGTGATCCAGGTGATGGGCATGTACTTGCGCAGCCCGCCCATGTTGCGGATGTCCTGGTCATGGTGCATGCCGAGGATGACCGAGCCCGCGCCCAGGAACAGCAGCGCCTTGAAGAAGGCGTGGGTCATCAGGTGGAAAACCGCCACCGAATACGCCGATGCGCCGAGCGCCACCGTCATGTAGCCCAGCTGCGACAGCGTCGAATAGGCGACCACGCGCTTGATGTCGTTCTGGATCACACCCAGGAAGCCCATGAACAGCGCGGTGATCGCTCCGATGACCAGCACCAGGTTCAGCGCGGTGTCCGACAGCTCGAACAGCGGCGACATTCGCGCCACCATGAAGATGCCGGCCGTCACCATGGTGGCGGCGTGGATCAGCGCCGAGATCGGCGTCGGGCCCTCCATCGAATCGGGCAGCCAGACATGCAGCGGCACCTGCGCGCTCTTGCCCATGGCGCCGATGAACAGGCAGATGCAGATCACCGTGATCAGCATCCAGTCGTTGCCCGGGAAGCTTAGGCGCCCCAGCTCGCCGGCCTTGGCAAAGGTCTCGCCGTAGTTCAGCGTGCCGGCGTAGGCGGCAATCAAGCCGATGCCGAGGATGAAGCCGAAGTCGCCGACGCGGTTGACCAGGAAGGCCTTCATGTTAGCGAAGATCGCCGTCGGCTTCTGGTAGTAGTAGCCGATCAGCAGGTAGGACACCAGGCCCACCGCTTCCCAGCCGAAGAACAGCTGCAGGAAGTTGTTGCTCATCACCAGCATCAGCATGCTGAAGGTGAACAGCGAGATGTAGCTGAAGAAACGCTGGTAGCCGCCCGGCGAGGTGTCGTCGTCGGCCATGTAGCCGATGGTGTAGATGTGCACCATCAGCGAGACGAAGGTGACGACGCACATCATCATCGCGGACAGGCCGTCGATGAGGAAGCCGATCTCCATCTTCAGGCCGCCGACGACCATCCACTCGTAGACCGTGGCATTGAAGCGCGCGCCGTGGTTGGCCACGTCGTTGAGCACCAGCGCCGAACCGATGAAGGACACCAGCACGCCGACGATGGTGACCCAGTGCGCGCCGGCGCGGCCGACCTTCGAGCCGGCCAGGCCGGCGACCATCGAGCCGGCCAGCGGCGCCAGCGCGATCAGCAGCAACAGGTTCGGATTCAATGTGGCCGCCATGTCAGCCCTTCAGCGCGTCGAGCTCGTCGACATTGATGGTGGCCCGGTTGCGGAACAGCACCACCAGGATGGCCAGCCCGATGGCCGATTCGGCCGCGGCGACGGTGAGGATGAAGAAAACGAACACCTGCCCGCCCATGTCGCCGAGGAAATGCGAGAAGGCGATGAAGTTCAGGTTCACCGCCAGCAGCATCAGCTCGATGGCCATCAGCAGCACGATCAGGTTGCGCCGGTTGAGGAAGATGCCCACCACCGACAACGCGAACAGGATGCCGCCCAGCGACAGGTAGTGGCCGAGCGTGATGGTGCCTAGGCTCATGCTTTCCTCTGCTCGCCTTCCCGCGCGGCCGGCGCCTCGACTGTCGGGCGCATCGACACGATGCGCAGCCGATCGGCCTTCTTGACCTTGACCTGCTCGCTCGGGTCCATGTGGCGGCTGTCCTTGCGCTGGCGCAGCGTCAGTGCGATGGCGGCGATGATGGCCACCAGCAGCAACACCGCGGCCACCTGCAGCGGGTAGAGGTAATGGGTGTAGATCTCGATGCCGAGCATCTTGCTGTTGCCCAGCTTCAGCTCCAACGGATCCGTCGGCGGCGCCTCGACCAGGCGGAAGCCGCCCATCAGCACCAGCGCCATCTCCAGCGCAATCAACGCGCCAATGAAGCCGGCCAGAGGGAAATGCTTCCAGAAACCCTGGCGCACCGCGTCGGCATCGACGTCGAGCATCATCACGACGAACAGGAACAGCACCATCACCGCGCCGACGTAGACCAGCACCAGCGCGATCGCCAGGAACTCGGCGCGCAGCAGCATCCACACGCAGGACGCGGTGCCGAAGGCCAGCACCAGGAACAGCGCCGCATGCACGGTGCTGCGCGCGGTGATGACGCGGAAGGCCGCGAACAGCAGCACGAAGGAGAAGAAGTAGAACAGCGCGCTCGTCATGTTGTTGGGTGGCGCCGGAAGGCCCGCCAGAGGTCAGCGGTACTTGGCGTCTGCCTCCTTTGCGGCAGCGATTTCCTTTTCGTAGCGGTCGCCCACGGCGAGCAGCATGTCCTTGGTGAAGTACAGGTCGCCGCGCTTCTCGCCGTGGTACTCGAGGATGTGGGTCTCGACGATCGAATCGACCGGGCAGCTCTCCTCGCAGAAGCCGCAGAAGATGCACTTGGTCAGATCGATGTCGTAGCGCGTGGTGCGGCGCGAGCCGTCGGCGCGCACGTCGGATTCGATGGTGATGGCCATCGCCGGGCAAACCGCCTCGCATAGCTTGCAGGCGATGCAGCGCTCCTCGCCGTTTTCGTAGCGACGCAGCGCGTGCAGACCGCGGAAACGCGGCGACAGCGGCGTCTTCTCTTCCGGGAACTGGATGGTGATCTTGCGCGCCAGGAAGTACTTCCCCGTGATGCGCAGGCCCTTGAACAGCTCGGCCAGCATGAAGCTGGACATCAGGTCCTTGAACGAGGTTACGGCTGACATGTTGCGTGCGCTCCTCCGTCACCAGATGTTGAAGGGCGACTGGATCCAAAGCCCCACCACCACCAGCCAAACCAGCGTGATCGGAATGAAGATCTTCCAGCCCAGGCGCATGATCTGGTCGTAGCGATAGCGCGGGAATGTGGCGCGCACCCACAGGAACATCGTCACCACCACGAAGGTCTTCAAGATCAGCCAGCCCCAGCCGGGCAACCAGTTGAAGGGCGCCATGTCGATCGGTGACAGCCAGCCACCGAGGAACATGATCACGGCCAGCATCGACACCAGGATCATGTTGGCGTACTCGGCCAGGAAGAACATGGCGAAGGACATGCCCGAGTACTCGATCATGTGGCCGGCCACGATCTCGGATTCGCCCTCGACCACGTCGAAGGGATGACGGTTGGTTTCCGCCAGGCCGGAGATGAAATAGACGACGAAGATCGGCAGCAGCGGCAGCCAGTTCCAGGACAGGAAGTTCAGCCCCATGTCGGCGAAGCGGCCCTTGTCCTGCGCCAGCACGATGTCGCTCATGTTCAGGCTGGCCGAGACCATCAGCACCACCACCAGGGCGAAACCCATCGCGATCTCGTAGGAGACCATCTGCGCCGACGCGCGCAGTGCGCCGAGGAAGGCGTACTTCGAGTTGCTGGCCCAGCCGGCGATGATCACGCCATAGACCTCGAGCGAGGTGATGGCCATCAGGAACAGCAGGCCGGCGTTGATGTTGGCCAGCGCCACCTCGGGGCCGAACGGGATCACCACCCAGGCGGCGAGCGCCGGCATGATCGTCATCACCGGGCCGAGGAAGAACAGCGGCTTGTTCGCGGCGGTGGGGCGGATGATCTCCTTGAAGATCAGCTTCACCGCGTCGGCGATCGGCGTCAGCAGGCCATAGGGGCCGACGCGGTTCGGGCCTGGACGCAGCTGCGTGAAGCCGATGCCCTTTCGCTCCCACAGCGTCAGATAGGCCACGCAGCCCATCAGCGGCAGCAGCAGCGCGACGATCTTGATCAGGCTCCAGGCCACGGCCCACAGCGTGGGGCCCATCAGCGACACGCCGAATTGGTTGACGGTATCGAGCATGATGCGTCCTCAGGCCCGGCTGACGCCGATGGCGCCGAACATCGAGCCGAGTGTGGCCGTGTCGGCATGGCCGGCGGGAATGCGGACGACGCCGGGGCCCAGGCTGGGTTCTTCGACGGCGGCGATGATCAGCACCTGTTCGCCCTGGCTCACACGCACCGGGTCGCCGGGCTTCAGGCCGAGCTCGGCGAACAGTGTGCTGGGCAGGCTGGCCACCGGTGCACGGGCATCGGCCGTCAGCTGCAGCGATTCGGCCCGGCGCACCAGCGCATCGGCCGCGTAGATCGGCACGTCGGCAATGCGCTGCAGTGCCGGCGCATCGTCGCCCAGCGACGACGGCAGCGCGGCAGCGCGGTTGTCGAGCCTTGCGGCGAGGCCGGCGGCATCGCCCAGCGCCTCGCCGCGCACCTGCTCGGCGCTTTCCTGGCCGAAGCCGGGCAGGCCCAGCAGGTTGCCCAGCACGCGCAGCACCTTCCAGGCCGGACGCGTGTCGCCCAGTGGCGGAACCACGCCGGTGAAGCTCTGCAGCCGGCCTTCGGCATTGACGAAGCTTCCGGCCGTCTCGGTGAATGGGGCAATCGGCAGCAGCACGTCGGCGTTCTCGACGGCCGCGTCCTTGAAGGACGTCAGCGCGACCACCAAGCCGCTGCGCTGCAGCGCGGCTCGCGCCGCCGGCGGATCGGCCGCATCCAGCTCGGGCTCGACGTTCAGCAGCAGCAGCGCCTGCATGCCCTGCGTCAGCATCTGCCCGGCATGCAGCCCGCCGGGTCCGGGCATTGCGCCGACCAGCTGCGCGCCGACGCTGTTGGCGGCCTCGGTGAGGTAACCGACGCTGGCGCCGGTGTGCTCGGCGATCCATTGGGCCAAAGCCAGCAATGCGCCGGCCTGCGGGTGCTGAGCAGCCGCATTGCCCAGCAGCACAGCCGTGCGTTCCGTGTTGAGCAGCGATTGGGCGATGGCAGCGGCTTCGGCGCCAGGCGTGGCCGGCAGCGGCGCGGCAATACCCTTCCCCGTGGCCACGGCCGCCGCCACGTCGGCCAGCGCCTGCAGCCAGGCGCTCGGCGCGGCGATCAGGCTGCTGCCCATGGGCATGGCCCAGTCGTCTTCCAGCGCATGCAGGCGGTGCACCACCGCACCCTTGCGTACCGCCTGGCGCAGCCGTTGCGCGAACAGCGGATGGTCCTTGCGCAGGAATGAGCCGACCACGAAGGCCGACTGCAGCGTCGAGAGGCTGGCGATCGAGTTGCCGAGCCAACGTGCTGAACCGGCCTGCGCGGTGTTGGCGAAATCGGCGTGGCGGGTGCGGAAGTCGATGTTCTCGCTGCCCAGAGCGCGCACCAGCTTGGCCAGCAGGTGCAGCTCTTCCACCGTGCTGTGCGGCGTGGCCAGCGCGCCGATGCCCTGCGCGCCGAACTCGGCCTTGATGCGCTTCAAGCCGTCAGCGACGTAGCCGAGGGCGGTGTTCCAGTCCACTGACTGCCAATGCCCGCCCTGCTTGATCATCGGCGTGCTCAGGCGTGCGGGGCCGTTCAGCGCCTCATAGGAGAAGCGGTCGCGGTCGGCGATCCAGCACTCGTTGACGTCCTCGTTCTCCAGCGGCACCACACGCAGCACCTTGCTGCCCTTGGTCTGCGCGATCAGGTTGGCGCCGGCGGAGTCGTGCGGGCTGATGCTGCGGCGGCGTGCCAGCTCCCAGGTGCGCGCGCTATAGCGGAAAGGCTTGCTGGTCAGCGCGCCGACCGGGCAGATGTCGATCATGTTGCCCGACAGCTCGGAATCGACGGTGCGGCCGGCGACGGTGGTGATCTCGGAATGCTCGCCGCGGTGGATCATGCCCAGTTCCATCACCCCGGCCACCTCCTGGCCGAAGCGCACGCAGCGTGTGCAATGGATGCATCGGCTCATCTCCTGCATGGAAATGAGCGGGCCGACGTCCTTGTGGAAGACGACGCGTTTTTCTTCGGTGTAGCGCGAGGCCGAACCGCCGTAGCCCACCGCGAGGTCCTGCAACTGGCATTCGCCACCCTGGTCGCAGATCGGGCAGTCGAGCGGGTGGTTGATCAGCAGGAACTCCATCACCGACTGCTGCGCCTTGACCGCCTTCTCGCTCTTGGTATGCACCACCATGCCCTGCGCCACCGGCGTGGCACAGGCCGGCATGGGCTTGGGCGCCTTCTCGATGTCGACCAGGCACATGCGGCAGTTGGCCGCGATGCTGAGCTTCTTGTGATAGCAGAAGTGCGGCACGTAGACGCCGGCGGCATCGGCCGCGTGCATCACCATGCTGCCCGGCGCGACGCTGACCGGCTTGCCGTCGAGCTGGATTTCGATCATGAGTGACCCACCGCCGTGCCGACGACGCAGCGCTTGTGCTCGACGTGGTACACGAATTCGTCGCGGAAGTGCTTGATCATCCCGCGCACCGGCATGGCCGCGGCATCGCCCAGCGCGCAGATGGTGCGGCCCATGATGTTGTCGGCGACCGAGCCGAGCAGCTCGATGTCTTCCATTCGGCCCTTGCCGTGCTCGATGCGGTCCACCATGCGCCACAGCCAGCCGGTGCCCTCGCGGCAGGGCGTGCACTGGCCGCAGCTTTCGTGCTGGTAGAAGTAGCTCAGGCGCAGCAGGCTCTTGACCATGCAGCGCGTGTCGTTCATGACGATGACAGCGCCCGAGCCCAGCATCGAGCCGGCCTTGGCAATGGCGTCGTAGTCCATCGTGATGTCCATCATGAGCTTCGCCGGCAACACGGGGGCTGAAGAGCCGCCCGGGATGACCGCCTTCAGCGCCCCGCCCTTCACGCCACCGGCCAACTCAAGCAGTTTCGCGAAGGGCGTGCCCAGCGGGATCTCGTAGTTTCCGGGCGCGTTGACGTCGCCCACGACCGAGAAGATCTTGGTGCCGCCGTTGTTCGGCTTGCCGATCTCGAGGTACGGCGCGCCGCCGTTGCGGATGATCCAGGGCACCGCGGCGAAGGTCTCGGTGTTGTTGATGGTCGTTGGCTTACCGTACACGCCGAAGCTCGCCGGGAACGGTGGCTTGAAGCGCGGTTGGCCCTTCTTGCCCTCCAGCGATTCGAGCAGCGCGGTCTCTTCGCCGCAGATGTAGGCACCGAAGCCGTGGAAGGCATGCAACTGGAAGCTGAAGCCGCTGCCGAGGATGCGGTCACCGAGGTAGCCGGCGGCACGCGCCTCTTCCAGCGCCTCCTCGAAGCGCTGGTAGACCTCGAAGATCTCGCCGTGGATGTAGTTGTAGGCGGTGGCCACGCCCATCGCATAGGCGGCAATGGCCATGCCCTCGATGACGATGTGCGGGTTGTAGGCCAGGATGTCGCGGTCCTTGCAGGTGCCGGGCTCGCCTTCGTCGGAATTGCAGACCAGGTACTTCGGGCCGTTGAAGTTCTTCGGCATGAAGCTCCACTTCAGGCCGGTCGGGAAGCCCGCACCGCCACGGCCGCGCAGGCCCGAAGCCTTGACCTCGGCCACCACCTGGTCAGGCGTCATGCCGGCCCCGCCGTCCTGGCCGAGGATCTTGCGCAGCGCCTGGTAGCCGCCGCGCGCCACGTACTCCTTGAGCCGCCAGTTGCTGCCGTCCAGGCCGTCGTAGATCTGGGCGCCGATGTGGCGGCCGTGGAAGCAGGTTTCGCGGCCGGTGGCCTGGAACTTCGACAGGTCGATCATGCCGCGGCCTTCTTCAGCGTGGCCAGCAGTTCGTCCAGCCGCTCCGGACCCATGAAGCTGAGCATCTGCCGGTCGTTGACCAGCATCACCGGCGCGTCGGCGCAGGCGCCCAGGCACTCGCTGGGCTGCACGGTGAACACGCCGTCTTCGGTGCTGCCGTAGGGCTCGACACCCAGGCGCTTGCAGACGTGGTCCAGTGCCGTCTGGCCGTCGCGCAACTGGCACGGCAGGTTGGTGCAGACGTTGAGCTTGAATTGGCCCACCGGCTGCTGGTTGTACATGTTGTAGAAGGTGGTGACCTCATGCACCGCGATCGGCGCCATGCCCAGGTAGGCAGCCACCGCGTTCTCGGCCTCGGCCGAGACGTGACCCTGCTCGTGCTGCACGATGGCCAGGCAGGCCATCACAGCAGACTGCTTGTGCTCGGGTGGGTACTTGGCCACTTCGCGCGCAAAGAGCGCCAGCGTGTCGTCGCTGAAGTTCATCGGTCAATTTCTCCGAACACGATGTCCATCGTGCCGATGATCGCGACGGCGTCAGCAATCATGTGGCCGCGCGCCATCTCGTCCAGCGCCGCCAGATGCGGGAAGCCGGGCGGGCGGATCTTCAGCCGGTAGGGCTTGTTGGCACCGTCGCTGATCAGGTAGATGCCGAACTCGCCCTTCGGGTGCTCCACCGCCGCGTAGGCCTCACCCTCGGGCACGTGGAAGCCTTCGGTGAAGAGCTTGAAGTGGTGGATCAGCTCTTCCATGTGAGCCTTCATGTCCACGCGCGACGGCGCCGCCACCTTGTGGTTGTCGGTGATGACCGGGCCGGGGTTGACGCGCAGCCAGTCGACGCACTGCTTGATGATGCGGTTGCTCTGGCGCATCTCCTCGATTCGCACCAGGTAGCGATCGTAGGTGTCGCCGTTGGTGCCGACGGGGATGTCGAAGTCCATGCGACCGTAGACGTCGTAGGGCTGCTTCTTGCGCAGGTCCCATTCGATGCCCGAGCCACGCAGCATCGGACCGCTGAAACCCAGGTTCATCGCCCGTTCGGGCGAGACCACGCCGATGCCCACGGTGCGCTGCTTCCAGATGCGGTTGTCAGTGAGCAAGGTCTCGTACTCGTCGACGTAGCCAGGAAAGCGCTGCGTGAAGGAATCGATGAAGTCGAGAAGGCTGCCGCTGCGTGTGGCGTTGAGTGCGTCGATGGCCTTCTGGTTCTTGATGCGCGATACCTTGTACTGCGGCATCGAATCGGGCAGGTCGCGGTACACGCCGCCCGGGCGGAAATAGGCGGCGTGCATGCGCGCGCCGGACACCGCCTCGTACATGTCGAACAGGTCTTCGCGTTCGCGGAAGCAGTAGATGAGGATGTTCATCGCACCGCAGTCGATGCCGTGCGCACCCAGCCAAAGCAGGTGGTTCAGCAGGCGTGTGATCTCGGCAAACATCACGCGGATGTACTGTGCGCGCTCCGGCACCTCGACGCCAAGCAGCTTCTCTATCGCCAGGCAGTACGCATGCTCGTTGCACATCATCGACACGTAGTCGAGCCGGTCCATGTAGGGCAGCGACTGGATGAAGGTCTTGCTCTCGGCCAGCTTCTCGGTGGCGCGGTGCAGCAGGCCGATATGCGGATCGGCACGCTGGATGACCTCGCCGTCGAGTTCGAGCACCAGTCGCAGCACGCCATGCGCGGCCGGGTGCTGCGGCCCGAAGTTCAGGGTGTAGTTCTTGATCTCGGCCATGGTGACTAGCCCCCCGCCGAAGCGGCTTCGCCGCCCCCCCCCAGGGGGGGGACGCCAGCAGCCCGGCCGAGCCGGTTGTGCCACGTCCGCTCGAAGGTCGCGCCGGTATTCATTGCAGACCCCCGTAGTTGTCCTCACGCACGACACGCGGCGTGATTTCGCGCGGCTCGATGGTCACCGGCTGGTAGATCACGCGCTGGGCCTGCGCGTCGTAGCGCATCTCGACATGCCCCGTCGTCGGGAAGTCCTTGCGCATCGGGTGGCCGATGAAGCCGTAGTCGGTGAGGATGCGGCGCAGGTCGACGTGACCGTCGAAGATGATGCCGTACAGGTCGAAGGCCTCGCGCTCGAACCAGTTGGCTGCGGACCAGATGTCGCACACCGAGGCCACCACGGGCATGTCGTTTTCCGGCGCGAAGACCTTCAGGCGCACGCGCCAGTTGTGGGTCAACGAAAGCAGGTGGCTGACCACAGCGTAGCGCGCACCGTCCCAAGGCATGTTCTTGTAGCCGGAGAAGTCCACGCCGCACAGGTCCATCAGCTGCTCGAACTTGAGCGCCGGATGCTCGTGCAAGAGGCGGGCCACGTCGAGGTAGCGTGCCGCAACGACAGTGATGCTGATTTCGCCGCGTTCGCGAGTCAGAGTGGTGATGCCATCACCGAGCGTGGACTCGAGCGCGGCCTGCAGTTGATCGAGCTTCAGGGTCATCGTCTGAGGGCGCAGCATCAGCGCGCGATGGTGTTCTCGCGCCGGATCTTGTTCTGCAGTTGCAGGATGCCGTAGAGCAGCGCTTCCGCCGTCGGCGGGCAGCCGGGCACGTAGACGTCCACCGGCACGATGCGGTCACAGCCCCGCACCACCGAATAGCTGTAGTGATAGTAGCCGCCGCCGTTGGCGCAGGAGCCCATGCTCAGCACCCAGCGCGGCTCGGCCATCTGGTCGTAGACCTTGCGCAGCGCCGGCGCCATCTTGTTGCACAGCGTGCCAGCGACGATCATCAGATCGCTCTGCCGCGGGCTGGGGCGGAACAGCATGCCGAAGCGGTCGATGTCGTAGCGCGCTGCACCGGCATGCATCATCTCCACGGCGCAGCAGGCCAGGCCGAAGGTCATCGGCCACAGCGAACCGGTCTTCGACCAGTTGATCAGCTTGTCCACCGAGGTGGTGACAAAGCCTTCCTTCAGTACGCCTTCGATGCCCATGGTCTTTGCCGCCTACTCCCAGTCGAGAGCGCCCTTCTTCCATTCGTAGACGAAGCCCACGACCAGGATGGCGAGGAAGATCATCATGGCCCAGAAACCTGACGGCCCGATTTCACGCAGGGCGACTGCCCATGGGAAGAGAAAGGCGATTTCCAGGTCGAACAGGATGAACAGGATGGCCACCAGGTAGTAGCGCACGTCGAATTTCATGCGCGCGTCTTCGAAGGCCTCGAAGCCGCATTCGTAGGGAGAGTTCTTGGCTACGTCGGGCCGGTTCGGGCCGAGCGCATAACCGATGACCTGGGGAGCGATACCGACTGCGACGCCCACCAGTATGAACAGGATGACGGGCAGGTACGGTTGCAGGTCCATGTGGTTCGTCCGCTGAGGGACTGTGCTGGTGCCGACGGCGAGACTCGAACTCGCACAGCTTTCGCCACTACCCCCTCAAGATAGCGTGTCTACCAATTTCACCACGTCGGCGCGCGTCTCGGATTCACTCGGGGTGACGTGAGGAAATGACACCCTTTCAGCCGAAGAATTCTAGCTGCAATTGACGGCCGTTCCTGACGCGAAACCTTCGACCCGCACGTGCGTGGACCAGCGCCCGCGCGTGCTGTCGCGAGGCCTACTTTGGCGCACTGCCCGTGGCTGCGGCCGGGGCCGGAATGGCCGCCGGCACACCGATGGGCGCCGAGCCAGCAGGCGCCGCGCCGGGAATCACTGCCGCCGGCGCCGGGGCACTGGCTGCGGCCGCCGCGCGATCGAGCACACTGCCGCCGCTGCTGAGCGAACCGCTGGCGCGGCCTTCGTTGGAGCTGAAGGCCAGCGCCAACGTGCAGGCAAAGAACACTGCCGCACACGCTGCCGTCGAACGCGACAGGAAGTTAGCGCTGCCACTGGCGCCAAAGAGGCTGCCCGAGGCGCCGCTGCCGAAAGAGGCGCCCATGTCGGCGCCCTTGCCGTGCTGGATCAGCACGAGGCCGATCATCGTCAGCGCGGCCAGCAGCTGCAGGGCATGTATGACGGTGGTCCAGATCTGCATGTTGTCTTTGTCTTTCGAATCGGTAGGGGACAGCCGGCTCGCGCTCAGGGCGCCGCACGGCAGATGGCGACGAAGTCGGCCGCCTTCAACGAGGCGCCACCGACCAGCGCACCGTCGATGTCGGGTTGGGCAAAAAGCAGGTGCGCGTTGTCGGCCTTGACGCTGCCGCCGTAGAGGATCTTCATCTGCGCGGCATGCGGTGTCGCGGCCTGCAGCTGCGCGCGCAGCAGTTGGTGCACCTCCTGCGCCTGCTGCGGCGTCGCGCTCAGCCCGGTGCCGATGGCCCACACCGGCTCGTAGGCCACCACCATCTCCGAGGCGCAATGGGCTAGCGTGTGGATCACCACCGAGAGCTGGCGCTTGACCACCGCCGCCGTCTCGCCAGCCTCGCGCTGCGCCAGCGTCTCGCCGACGCAGACGATCGGCGTCACGGCGCAGGCCAGAGCGGCCTGCGCCTTGTCGGCGACCAATTGATCGGACTCGGCATGCATCGCGCGGCGCTCGGAGTGGCCAACGATCACGTAGCGGCAGCCAAACTCGGCCAGCATCGCTGCCGAAACCTCGCCGGTATAGGCGCCTTGCTTGTGCACCGAGCAGTCCTGCGCACCCCAGCGGATGTCGCTGCCGGCCAGCGTGACCGCCGTACTCGCCAGGTAGGGGAACGGCACGCACACGGCAACGTCGGCGCTGAAGGGCCGTGCGGCCACGATGCCGGCCAGCAGTTCGGCATTCGCCGGGTGGCTGCCGTGCATCTTCCAGTTGCCGACAACCAGCTTGCGTTTGGTATTCATGCGCGGCTCCAGTCGAGCACGATCTTGCCCACGTGCACGCTCGATTCCATCAGCGCATGGGCCTGCGCCGCCTGCGCCGGCGCAAACACGCTGTGGATCACCGGCTTGACCTTGCCGGCCTCGATCAGCGGCCAGACCTGTTCGCGCAGCTCGCGCGCGATCACCGTCTTGTAGGCGATGGAACGCGGCCGCAAGGTGCTTCCGATGATCGCCAGGCGCTTGCGCAGCACCGCGCCGACGTCCAACACCGCCTTGGTGCCGCCCTGCACCGCGATGATGGCGATGCGGCCGTCTTCGGCCGTGCATTCCACTTCGCGCGACAGGTAGTCACCGGCCACCATGTCCAGCACCACGTCGACACCGCGTCCGCCGGTGAGGCGCTTGACTTCGGCGACGAAATCCTGCGTCTTGTAGTTGATCGCATGGTCGGCACCCAGCTTCAGGCAGGCGGAACACTTGTCGTCGCTGCCGGCGGTGACGATGACCGTCGCATCGAAGGCCTTGGCCAGGTGGATCGCGGTGACGCCGATGCCGCTCGATCCACCCTGCACCAGCAGCGTCTCGCCGCGCTTCAGGCGGGCATTCTGGAAGACGTTCTGCCAGACGGTGAAGAAGGTCTCGGGCAGTGCTGCGGCCTCGATGTCGCTCAGACCTTTGGGCATCGGCAGGCACTGGCCCACCGGCGCCACGCACAGCTGCGCGTAGCCACCGCCAGCCACCAGCGCGCAGACCCGCTCGCCGATCTTCAGCCCGGCCGCGGCCAGGTCCTCGGCCGCGCCGGCAACCACAGTGCCAGCCACTTCCAGCCCCGGCAGGTCGGACACGCCGGGCGGCATCGGGTACAGGCCCTTGCGCTGCAGAACGTCGGGACGGTTGATGCCCGACGCCGTGACGGCGATGAGCAATTCGCCTGCCTTCGGCACCGGGTCGACCCGCTGCGTCGGCACCAGCACCTCCGGCCCGCCGGGCTGCTTGATCTCGATAGCTTGCATGCTCGCTCCTGGGCAGTCAACGCGGGGACGCAGCCCCGCGCAAGGCCATCAGTCACGCGGCGGCTCGTCGGTTGCCACGGTGACCGGCGCGGGCGCCTCGGCGGCCGGCTCGCGCCGCGGGCGATCCCCGCGGTCATCGCGGTCGCGACGCGGACGATCGCCGTACTCGCGGCGCGGCGGACGCTCACGCTCCTCCTCCATGCCTTCAGGCCGCTCGAGCAGCGCCTTCATCGACAGCTTGACGCGGCCCTTTTCGTCGGTCTCCAGCACCTTGACCTTGACCACCTGGCCTTCTTCGAGGAAGTCGGTGACCTTCTCCACGCGCTGGTGCGCGATCTGGCTGATGTGCAGCAGGCCGTCCTTGCCGGGCAGCAGGTTGATCAGCGCGCCGAAGTCCAGGATCTTGGTGACCGGGCCTTCGTAGACCTTGCCCACTTCGACTTCGGCAGTGATCTCGGTGATGCGCTTCTTGGCGAACTCCGCCTTGTCGCTGTCGGTCGAGGCGATGGTGATGGTGCCGTCCTCGCCGATGTCGATGACGCAGCCGGTCTCCTCGGTCAGCGCGCGGATGACGGCGCCGCCCTTGCCGATCACGTCGCGGATCTTCTCCGGGTTGATCTTCATCGTGTACAGGCGCGGCGCGAACTGCGACACCTCGGCCTTGGCCTCGCCCATCGCTTCCTGCATCTTGCCCAGGATGTGCAGGCGCGCTTCCTTGGCCTGCGCCAGGGCGACCTGCATGATCTCCTTGGTGATGCCCTGGATCTTGATGTCCATCTGCAGCGCGGTGATGCCGCTGGTCGTGCCGGCGACCTTGAAGTCCATGTCGCCCAAGTGATCCTCGTCGCCGAGGATGTCGGTCAGCACGGCGAAGCGGTTGCCGTCCTTGATCAGGCCCATGGCAATGCCGGCCACATGGGCCTTCATCGGCACGCCGGCGTCCATCAGCGCCAGGCAGCCGCCGCATACCGAGGCCATCGACGACGAGCCGTTGCTTTCGGTGATCTCGCTGACCACCCGCATCGTGTACGGGAAGTCTTCCTTCTTCGGCAGCGCGGCCAGCAGCGCGCGCTTGGCCAGGCGGCCGTGGCCGATCTCGCGGCGCTTCGGGCTGCCGAA
>Ga0105103_10000286_pt1 | contig 28216 bp, 30 predicted proteins | sample PPLLaktember2015_2_FD_79107 | JGI IMG/M metagenome (GOLD analysis project Ga0105103, IMG submission 79107) | Freshwater sediment microbial communities from Prairie Pothole Lake near Jamestown, North Dakota, USA - PPLs Lake P7 Core (6) Depth... | ecosystem: Environmental > Aquatic > Freshwater >...
CGCAATGCTAGACTTAATGCAATCGAAACGGACACTGGCGTAAGTGCTGTTTTGAAGATATATGACTTAACTGCTGGAGCTCCAGCAAACTGCGCGGCGGCTATTACTGGCACAATTCTCGCAACAATAAACTTGCCATCCGATTATTTTAATGCCGCTTCGGGTGGTTCGATTACAAAGCTTGGTACGTGGAGCGATTCTTCGGCTGATGCCGCTGGCACAGCAGATTTCTTCAGATTATTTAAGACTGATGGAACCACTTGCCAAATGCAGGGTACGGTTACGGCAACTTCTGGTGGTGGCGATATGGAATTGGATAACACTTCTATTGCCGCAGGTCAGACCGTCACCGTTACAACCTTTACGTTAACCGACAACAATGCCTAGAATATAAAACTATAATTTTATTTAGTTGTAGGGGAGGAGGTAGTCATGGCAGTTGCATATCGCTCTGTTGCTTCAACTATACTTTCCACTAGAACTAACATCACGGTTACAAAACCTGCTGGCGTAGTAGACGATGATATTTTAATTGCATCTATCGCAATTGATACTGACACGGCAATTACTCCTCCTGCCGGATGGACAGAAATAACCGTAGTGGACGAGTCAACAGTAGACCTTGATTTATATGTCTACTGGAAACGTGCCAGCAGTGAAGGTGCAAACTATACTTGGACACACTCTTCTGCATGGTCGGCGGGGGCGATTGTCGCAGTGAGTGGTGCGATTACATCGGGTGACCCCCAAGATGCCACAGTTGGTATAGACAATAACGATGGGCTTACTTCTACCGTAAACATACCGAGTATCACCACTGCTACCGATGGCTCGTTAGTCATCGCAGTAACTTCTGAATATAATACGGCTATTACATCTTCCACTCCGTCAGGATGGGACGAAAGACTAGACACGGAAGGAATGCACGTTTGGACAAAAACCCAAACTACTAGTGGTGCAACTGGTGCAACCACAGCTACACTGTCGACTGCAAGTAATCATGTTACAGCAGTTGTAGCAATAAAAGAAGGTGTTGCTACAACCGTAGAGCAAGAAGGTTTTCGTTTTGGAGTAGATGATGGAAGTGAATCTGCACATGGTTGGGAAGCTAGTCAAGATACGAACATCTCAACGGTTTCACCATCTACAAAGCTGATACGTTTTCTATTGAATTCTACAGGGGATTATGCTTCAACGGCATTCAAATTAAAATATCAGAAGAACGGTGCTGGAGGGTATGCTACAGTTCCTCTAACGGCAACGAGTGGTGGTACAACCCCTCTTATTGAGGCGGCAGATTCTACCAGTTCTGGAGACAACGTTGGTAGTGCTTCATGGGCGGTTTCAACTCCTACGGCATCAACTGGAGACCTGTTGATATTCAACATTTCTTGGGACGATAGCGTTACGGTTTCAAACGTAACTGCGCCAGCAGGTAAAAACAGTGAAACACTAACTGCAATCAACGCGACTCCTGCTGTAAGTAATGGCACTGAAGTACGTTGTAAATCTTGGTACTGTATTACAACTGGAGCATGGACAGCAGGTACAATAACTTTTACTCCATCGGCTTCAGAGCAATGGACAGCGAAAGTCATTCGTGTTCCTGCTGGTGAGTTTGATGGCACTACACCTATTGGTGCAAGTGTTACCAGTGCTTCAGCGGGAGTAGCAGAAACAAACGTACAACACGGGGCTTTTACCGCAGGAGCAAGTGACGGTGGTGGTAAACTATGTGTGTGGACTGCTGTAGATGTAGACCCTCAAACGGTTGCGACTGGGTTTACTCAAGTAGCCAATACAGATGTGGGCGTACTCTCAGGTGGTTTCTTTCATCGCAACACGGTGGTAAGTAATAGTGAAAGCTTTACAGCTACAACCGTTTCAACCATTGCTGGCGATTCTTGGTGTGCAGTAGCCTTTGTGGTTCGTGCGCCTGTTATAACAAATGATTTATATATCAGTACATCCACCAACATTACTGCTGGTGGTGAAGCAACTACTGCAAGACTTACTGCTCCCAGTGGTAAGACAACATCCGATTTCGTTACTGGTCGAAGATGGGACGATGAAAACGGTACTGATTCTATAGATATAACTACGGATGATTATACCGAAGTTGAATTCCCCATCACACTTAGAACGGGATTGACTGATACTACATATTTCGATTTTAGAATGTACAATGTAGATACGGCTATTGATACTTATACCGTAACTCCTCGTTGGACTGTAGCATCTGTTGCCACAGCTACAGGTACATTAAATAAAACTCTTGGGGGTTTGACTGGAAGCGTTGCTGGAACGGTATTGGTTTCTGGCACTACATCTAAAACGTTAGGTTCTCTAACAAAAAGTATTACAGGAAGTGTTTTAAATAACGGTTCTTTGTCTAAAACACTTGGAGCATTGACTTCGGTTTCTGCCGTAGATGTTATAGTGCAAGGAACATTGGATAAAACTCTAGGTTCTTCAACACTATCTTCTGGTGGAACTGTAGCCGACAACGTATCTACTGGAACTTTGAATAAGACTTTAGGTTCTTTAGTTTTAAGTTCTTCTACTAACAACATTGTTTCTGCAACCCTCAATAAAGCGTTGGGTTCTTTAACTGAAACGTTGGATGGAGACGTTTTAGTACAAGGTACTACGAGTAAAACTTTAGGGTCTCTAACTCTAACAAGTTCCGTAAAAGCTCAGGTATCAGGCACTTTAAATAAAACGCTAGGCTCTTTAACTCGGTCTATATCTGGAACAGTTTTAGTTAGCGGAACTACAAGTAAAACTCTCGGGGCTACAACCTTAGTATCGGCAGGAGATGTCTTTGTTGCCGGAAGTCTCAATAAGACTCTCGGTAGCTTGAGTTTATCTTCTTCCGGAAGTGTTGCTATAGTTCTTTCAACGGGAACTTTAAATAAGACTTTAGGTGTGTTGTCTCTAGTTTCTTCCGGAGATACCATAGTCTCAGGGTCTACTGTAAAAACTTTAGGCTCTCTATCTGCATCTTCAAGTGGAGATGTGATAGTAACAGGTTCTACTAGTAAGACTTTGGGGTCTTTGACTCTCTCGTCTGTTGTAGACAATATAGTTTCTGGTTCTTTGAACAAGAGTCTTGGTTCTATTGCAAAAACAATTGATGGTGACGTATTAGTTGTAGGTACTTTAAATAAAACATTAGGTTCGTTATCTTTATCCAGTGCGGGTTCGATAGGCACAGTTGTAGTAGAAGGGTCTCTCAATAAAACTCTCGGAACGCTAACTTCCACGTCTAGCGGAAACCTTGTTGTACAAGCTACTTTAAATAGTAATTTGGGTTCTCTGTCGTCGTCGGCAGAAATTCTAATAACAAAAGCTATACCTCTGACACCAGATGGACTTATAACCACAGTATGGAACAACATATTCACTTGGTATGGCACATCTTTGTCAACATGGTATCTTATACAATTTGCAGACGAAAACGAAATAGAAATATTTAGCCAATGGTATACCGTTTCTGAAACGGGTGGTGCTGGACAATTAAACTGTTTTGTTAGTCCTACTCAAACCCAGTCTCTTGTAAACGGAAACTATAAATGGAGACTGTTAGACTATCATAGTGACTACGGAAACTGGAGTGACTATAAAGCCTTCACGCTGAGTGTCATATCTCAAGGTACTCTCTCTGAAAATCTATCTCCATTAAGTGGTTCAAGCGCAGGAACAGTAGAGACTCACGGAACAACCAGTAAGACTCTTGGTTCGCTAAGTTCTTCTTCTTCTGGTACTGTGAGTGTATCAGGAAGTCTATCTAAAACACTAGGCTCATTATCTAAAACTATATCTGGTAAGGTTGATGTAAAGGGAACTACGAGCAAAACTCTAGGGTCTCTAACATTGTCCGCAACAGGTGGAGCTACTAGTCCGACAATAGGAACTTTAAACAAAACACTTGGAGCGTTGTCTGAAAACATTACAGGAACTGTTTCTATAACAGGTACTACTGTAAAGACTCTGGGTGCTATAAGTAAGAGTGTAACTGGTACAGTACTGGTAAAAGCTAGTGTTAGCAAAACACTATCTTCCATGACATCAGTATCCAGTGGTAAAGTTATTATCGGAGCAAATACTTCCGAAAATCTAGGTACGATGCTGTCTACTTCATCTGGTACAGTTCTAGTATTAGCAACCGCAGACGAAGCTCTTGATGGCATCATGGTATCTAGTTCAGGAGAAGTTGTGGTTTCTGGTATCCTAAGTAAAACTTTAGGAGAAGCAACACTCGTGGCAAATGGCATAGTAAGCAACGCCAGAGAAGGTATATTAAATGCCACTCTGGGAGCAATTGTATTTGACGCCACAGGAACAGTGTTTGATGCACAAAAGAGATACTACGATAGATTTATAACAACATCTCTGGAAAAAAGTACAGACATGGTAAACAAAAGTGAATTAGAACTTTTTGTCACAAAACAATTCGAAGATACAACCGTGGCAAGTTTTATAAAAAACAGAAACTTGACCATAAAAAAAATACAAAATTAAAAACACTGAATAGAAGGAGGTGTTTATATGCCTTTAATGATTGTGAGTCCAGACCAGACATCTCCTGAAATTCATGTTGGAGACGTTGGCACTCAAATAATTGTAACGGTTTATAATCAGCTTGGAGAAGTTCAAAATTTATCTACTGTAACCGAAGTGTTATATAGATTATTCTCACCCCTCCAAGTATCCAAAGAATTTGTGGGAGCTTTGCTCACAGATGGATTAGATGGCAAGGTGGTTTACACTTTGTCATCTGGAGATATAGACAAAGCTGGCTATTGGAAGTTTCAATGTGTATTGATATTTCCAGATGGCACTTGGAGCACAAACGTGGAAGATATGATTGTTTATGAAAATATACCCGCGCCTGTGGTTCCGTAATTTGATTTGAACATCTTCGTTATCGGTTGAGAAGATGTTATGTCGTTATCGTTTGAATAAATTTATAATGTTCAAATAAAATAACAACCGACAAACAAGGAGAATATACAATGACTTTAACAACTTTACAAAAAACACAACTAAATAATTCTAACAAGGCTATGCAAAGTGCTCAAATCGGAACACTCTTGGGAGATATGGAAGCTGGCGCAGTAGGAGCTATTCGTAAGATAGAAGAGACGGTCTTGTTCTCTCAATTTACTGATGGTGGTGCGGCTAGTGGCACATACACTCTAACTGCCGGAACAATTCCCGTTGGAGCAACAGTGCTGTCCTCAGCTATCAAGGCGATTACAGGATTTACTGGAAACGTGTCCGCTACAATCATCATTGGCGATGGTAGCGATACTGACAGATACAACACAGGTACACCTTCCGTATTCACAACTGCCGCTGGTGGCATTAGTGCGGGCGCTGTAAGTGGAGTAGCTTATCACACCGCTGAAAAAAGCGTAGTTCTTACTGTCGCTGGTTCTTCAGACTTCACAGCCATTAGCGCTGGTTCTGTTACCGTAGCTGTTTATTACTTATTGTAAAACTTGATTATTTGACATTCGATGGGGACTTAGATTTCTAAGTCCCCATGATGACATTCTTGGTTGACGATTCAGCCATAAAAAAACACGTGGAGGCACACATATTATGGACTTTAATTATCAAGGCATCAATGGCTATGATGTGAGCTTCTGGCAAGATGACAATGAAACACCGCAACAAATAAATTTTAATAAAATGAAGTCTTCAGGGGCTACGTTTTGTGGAGTAAAGGTCGGACAGGGCACTTGGTCTGACCCAGACTTTTTATACAACTGGAGAGAATCAAAAAAGGCGGGATTGGTTAGGTTTGGGTATTTCTTCTGTGATGATAGTTATCATCCAAAGACTCAAGCCAGAAAATATTGGGAACTGCTCCAGTATGATTTCGATGAAAACGAAATGCAGTTTGCCGACTATGAAGTTGGTTCGTGGACAGAGTGGTATCAGCTTTATATATTCCTAACAGAGTTTCAGATGTTATCCGGTTTGCCGGATGAGAAAGCTGGCATATATACAGGGTATCCTTATTGGATTGCCCATAGTCCAACTACTCCGTTCTATAGGGATTTTTTCGGAAGACATCCTTTATTCCTTGCTTGGTATATAGATGACCCGTTCTATGTTAGAGTACCTTCGACTTGGAAGGAAGCCTTGCTTTGGCAATGTGGCACACCGCGCATAGACGTTGGGCAGGAGAGTCCTACCATAGACTTCGACAAGTTCAATGGCGACCAAATTAAATTTAAAAAATATTTCGGTAGTAGTCCTGATTTACAACCTACTCCGATTTTTCCAGATTCTCTTTTTATAGAAGAGAAAAAATATAAAGGAGTGTAATATGATTTATGTTCTAACAGTAATGGCATCCGTATTGAACGGTAGAAGTTCTGCTGGAGTTACAAGCACTAATTTAATCTTTCCAAACGGCTTCTTGAAAAATGATGTTTTAAAGGCTAATCTGGTGAGCGTCGTTGACGGTGCAAGCTGGTACGCCATTTACGAATGTATCCGCAATGGCAACCGTGTCACTCTTCCTGCGTCCGTTGTTTGGGCTTCAGCAGGTAGCACTGGTGGTTATTTAAGATTAGATGCAACTACTCCAGACCCAGTTGAGCCTCCCGTTGAAACTTTCCCTCTAGAAGTGTGGTTGAGCATGAGTGCTGATGGCATTCGAAAGAAATATGTCTTGGTGGTGTAACCATTATGACATTCCCTCAATCCATATACATAGGCGATAATACATACACGGAAAAAGTTGAAGACGTTGTTGAAGAAATTGATGTGGGCAGTGTTATAAGAACGGCTAGGAAAGTAGGCGACCCCGTAATGATAGAGTTGATGGAATTAGACACTAACATCATGGGTACATCTAATTTTCAAAATGTTACGTTAGCTACTCCCAACGGAGGTTTCAATGCCGTAAGTCAATTTCAGAAATTGGACTACGACGCGCTAAACTATCTGGTGGGAATCCAACCGTCAGATAAAGCTACTCTGAATCAAAAGATGCAATTTCTGGTGGGTGTAAAAGTAACTCAAACGGTGAGACCTTATTGGACTGACATCGAATGGCGCAAGATACTCTACGAGAAGGTTACCCCTTTTTCCTTTAAGTTTGGAACAATAGTTTTTGGTGGGCAGAAGTTGAGAGTCAAATCTGTAAAGGGAATTCCTGTTGAGACTAAATTCATGTGTAAATATCATGGTCGAGATAAAGCTGAAATGATTACCTTCTATGAAGTAGTAGGTCTTAGGAAAAAAGATTGGAATAGACCGATAGCCGAACTTCGAGCAGAAGGTTATATACAGGTTGCGACGTGGGCAGGAATGGGAAGTAACACCTATCACGAGACATGGTACTCAGGTACAACTCTCCATCCTATCTGGTCTCACTTGGATTATCCGGCTAATACGGGGGCTAGTCCTTTGTACATAGACAAGAAGTTTTTAGAACCAGTGGTATAATAATCATGGGAGGAGATATATGCAACCGAAATTTTGTAGCTGTAGAAGTTGTAGAAGTGGATTGCATAATTCAAAATATTCTAAGTCAATATATAAAAGAGCCAAAAGAAAAGCTCGTCAAATGACAAGAATAATGTTAAAAAAAGGAAGGTGGGACGATTTGCCCACTTCGATATCAGTACCATACACAGATTAATATAAAGGAATATAATCATGGAAAAAAGAAGACCTATAGTTACGGCTATGATGACAATGGTATCTATCGCATCGTGTTTGTGGTTATTATTTCTATGGAGTATATCCATTGGTTTTTAAACAATAAAAAGCCTTATGTACCATGTGTACAAAAAGTTCTGAGTTAGTCGAATTGAAAAATTTGACTAACAATGTGCCCTCGTAGCTCAACGGTAGAGCGCCCGCTTTGTAAGCGGGATGTTATGAGTTCGAATCTCATCGCGGGGCTTATAAAAAGTTTACAATATAAATGACGAAAGTTTACAATATGAGATGTCTTATAGGGGCAAGATAATACATCAAGGAAGGAAGACATGCCAAGAAAATCTAGAAAATTAAAAGTTGATGTCCAATATATTTATTGCAGAAAATGTCAAGAAACCAAAGCAGAAAGCTATTTTTATTCTGCCATGGATTCACTACTGGACACCAACGGAAAAATGAGTATATGCAAAGAATGTTGCTCAAATATATATAACGGAATTTTGAACACCGAGATGGATTTTAGAAAAGCCGTATATCAAACATGCAAGATATTGAATATAGCTTATATCGATGATGCCATAGATTCAGCCAAGGTTCATCTTGAAACAACAGGTGAATCGGGAATCATAGATTTTCAAAGTGGTTTCGGGGTATATAAAGCAAAGCTTGGAAATTATTTTAGGGTCGTAAAAGACACGCCACAAACATTTGAAGTGCATGTTGGAACCGTGTTCAATGATGTTGATTCAAAAATAATTAAAGAAAGCGAAGGCGAAGAATATTCGGAATATCTCCAAACAACTTGGGGAAAAGGTTTGACTATAGACGACTATAATTTTCTTGAATCTCAATTGAATGAATGGAAGAGCAAACACAAATGCGACACAACTTCCGAATTGGTTTTGATGCAGGAAATTTGTCAATTTCAACTCTCTCTAAGAAAAGCAAGAGAACAGGGCTTGGATACAAAAACCTTGGTGAAGGGATTGCAGGACATTATCAAGACAGCCAACCTATCTCCGGCTCAAGCCAATATGCTCGGAGCCAACAAGGGTAGCGAAGCTTTTGGTAACTGGATAAAAGATATAGAACAATTAGAACCCGCTGAATGGTGGGATAAAAACAGGGAACTATTTGTCGATATTGATAATATCGCGCAATATTTCGAAGACTTCATTGTAAGACCAATTAGAAATTTTCTTACTCGCTCAAAAGATTTTATTATCACATCAGGTTCAAATGATAGCGTCATGAATATTGAACTACGCGATATGGAAGATGATAACGATGGTGAGTAATAATGAAAAAAACAACGACGAATAAACCAGAACAAGGAAGACGTTCTAGTAGTCAAAATGCGTTTCTTCAGCCTAAAAACATGGTAAAAGAAAAAACACTTTCGGGCGAAAGACGCAATAGAATGATTTCTTGGATTACTTTTTACAGGTTGAATGTACACAGATTTATTCAACATTATTTTGGAATAAAACTTTTTCCATATCAAATATTGTGGATATGGGCAATGGGAGTAAAGGATTCGTTTTTTACTGTCGCATCCAGAAGTGTTGCAAAATCTTGGCTGATTGGAGTTTATGCTGTTGCGAGATGTGTTCTATATCCCAACAGTAGTGTTATCATTGTATCTTCAACCATGGCACAGGCGGCTGTCATTATCAATGAAAAAATTAAGGGCTTATACAATGATTATCCAAATGTTCAGCGTGAAATATCAAATATAACAAGTGGTTTGAATAAACACGAAGTATTATTTCACAATGGTAGTACAATAAAAGTAGCGGCAAGCAGAGATAGCGCGAGAGGTAAATTGCAGATTAGCAAAAATAAAAATTTTACATTATTAAATCCAATTTAGGAGGAAACTGTAAAATGAATAAAGCTGGAGAATGGTCTCAAGAAGATATAAATTATGCAATAAACAATAGAAATAAAATGTCTTATATAGAAATTGGAAAACTTCTAGGACGAACAAGAAATGCGGTAATGATAAAATTAAATAAAATGGGATATAAGTTAGAACCAATAAATACGTTTGAATCTAGTTTCTTTAGAAATATAGACACAGAGGCAAAAGCATATTGGCTTGGATTTATTTATGCTGACGGATATGTTTCATATACTAATCATAAAAAACAAACTTCTTACACCGTCGGAATTGAATTGAACAGCGTAGATTATCCCCACTTAGAATTATTTAATTATTGTATTTCTGGAAATTTAAAGATAAAAAATAGGATGAAAAAGTTTTCCAAGCTATCCACCCAAGAGAGCGAAATGTCTTCCATCAGAGTTTATTCTAAAGAAATGGTGGAAGATTTAATATCACATGGGATTGTTTATAAAAAATCCAACGTGATAGAATTTCCAAAAATCAGAAAAGATTTAATTTCACATTTTATTCGCGGATTTTTTGATGGGGATGGTTCTATTTCTATAGAAAAAGAAAAACAACAACTTAGATGTAATTTTACATGTGGTTCAAAGGTTTTTCTCGACAGATTAAAATCAATATTTGACAAGTTAGGAATGAGTATATATATAAGCAAAGAAAAAAATCACTTTAGGCTTGGTATTAACGGAAAAAAGTCTAATAGAATATTTCTTGAATATATATATAATGATTCCACAATTTTTTTAGAAAGAAAACATAATTTTTATTTTGCTAATGCCTACTTATTAGACTACATCTATGATGGATGGAACAACAAGTAGTGCCTCATTATGTGGTAACACATATATATAAATTGCGGAAAAAATCTGGAAGGCTGAGACGCCAATCAGAGTGGAAGGCTAATATAAATTAGTCACACGCAGAGCATAGGTCTTGAAATAATAGACCCAAGAGTCCGCAACGCCTCTAAGAAGAGGATGAAAAGATATGCCGAACTGATAAGAAACAAATTATCAGAATGCAAAGATAAAAAACTTTGCAGATAACAAAATTGAAACGCGCAACGTTTATCATCGTAGAAGAAAGCAGATTGGTTGACAAAGCTATTCTTGATGATGTAATTCGTCCGTTCAGCTATGTTAGACCAGTCCCCTACAATAAAGACCCTAAATATCAACATATTCCACTTGAAGAAGCAAAAGAGATGCACATCACGTCTGCACACTATACTAGCGGATGGTGGTATAAAGAAACCTTGATTGCAATCAAGAATATGTTATTAGGAAAAAACGTGGGATTTCTAGCTACCGATTATCTTACTGCTGTTTTTCATAGAATCAAGACACCAGCACAAATAGAGAAAGACCAAGAAGTTATGAACGAGTTAAGTTTTCAGTTGGAATACTTGAACATACCCATTGGTGAATCTGGTGATTCATATTTTAAATTAAAAATGCTACAAAAAAACAGGGTGCTGAAAAAAGCTTTTTACCCATGTAAAAAAGAAGACTATGTAAACAAGAAAAACATATCAACGTTGCCAAAAACAGAAAATGAAATGAGAATTTTATCAATTGATATGGCTACTCGCGCCGGAAAGTCAAACGACTTAACGATTATATCCTGTGTGAGATTGATACCGACGCATAAAGGATATGAGAGAGAAGTTGTATACATGGAGAGTTTTAGTGGCAAAAATACTTTGCTACAAGCACTTCGTATAAAGCAACTCTGGTTTGAATTTGAAGCAGACAATCTCGTATTGGACATATTAAATGCTGGCATAAGTTTATATGATACGTTGGGTGCTATAACAAAGGATGACGAAAAAGGAATTGAATATCCTGCGATGACCGTCATGCCCCACAAATCATTGGATGATAAATTGTACTTAGAATTACGTGAAAGAACGACTGGCGTAAATGCTCTGGAAATTATATATCCAATCGTGGGCACATCGGCTCTTAACAGCAGGGTGGCTGTAGAGTTTAGAGATAAACTTCAAAAGAAAATGATTTCATTCTTGGTGGATGAAAATATAGCCGATGAATTCCTATCAAAAAACATGAAGGGATATCTGAGTGCAGAAGACAGCATCACAAAAGCAGATGCTTTAGCTCCATATGTTCAAACAAGTCTGCTGGTTTCAGAGTGTATCAATTTGTCTATGACGTTGGTATCTGGAAACATCAAGCTAACAGAACCCGATGGAGCTAGAAAAGACAGATATTCAAGTGCAAGTTATGCAAATTATTTTGCGTCTTTGTTAGACAATGATTTGCTCAAGGAAAGTGAAGACTCCTTGAGTGACTTCTTGGATGTCACCATGTTCATGTAAAGGAGGTATAAATATATTATGGCAAGACCAAAAAAAATTACGGCTTCTGTGAAAACAAAAGCTAAAACAAAAACGTCCAGTGATATACCATTGGTATCTCAAGCCGAAGTGTTTGATATGTTGAAGTTCGCATCAGATTATTACAACACTTATGTTGGAAACCCTCTTCTAATCAACAGCAGGATGAAGGACGTAACTCTAAGTCCTATTATAGCTACAGCGGAGGGGATAGATAAAGCGCTGGAGAATCCAAAGGATAGTGAAACACAGTTGGTTGGATACGGCGAATTCATGGAATTAACATCCATGCTATATAAAAGAATTTTACTATACTTATCTGGAATGCTATCCTTTGATTTGACTTATAGTTGTGCAAACGCAACCAAAGAAGCGGATTACAATTCAAAGCCATATAAAGATGATTTGTCTAAAGTTACAGATTTCTTGGATTCATTTGACATAAAAAAAGAATTCAAGATAGCCATTAGACAAGTCCTCAGAAATGAAGTTTTTTATGGCGTTCTTAGAGATGATGGAGATAGATATAGCATTCAAGAACTCCCGAAGGATTATTGTATCATTACTGGCAGATGGGACTATGGTTTGCTTTTTGATTTTGATATGAACTGGTTTGTTCAGGGTGGTGTGGATATTAACATGTATCCCCCAGTTTTCAAAAAAATGTATGAGAAAGCTTTCAATAAGACAATCGCTGAAAAATATAAACCAGCAATTGCTGTAGCTGAAAGAGATGGCTCTTGGACAAAGTGGGTTCAAACATCACCAAAAGATAATTTCTGGGCTTTTAAATTTAATCCGGAAATTGCTACGAAGATTCCCTTCTTGGCTCCAATGTTTCCCGATATTGTCATTCAGCCGTTGATTAGAAAACTACAGACAAACTCATATATCGCAAGCGCCAGCAAACTACTTGTGGGTAAAGTACCCATGCTTGATAAATCCGTGAAAGGTGCTAGTGTAAAAGATTCTGTTGCAATCACTCCTGATATGCTAGGAAAATTTTTGGCATTACTAAAATCCGGATTGAGCGAAGCAGTAAAAGTAGGTGCGGCTCCCTTGGAAGATATGCAGGGCGTATCCTTCCCTCTCGACACTCCCTTTTATCAAGACTATCTAAAAACCACAACTTCGTCCAGTGGCGTTAATTCAAGATTGATTTATACACTGGATAAAAACAACGCCGTAGAATCACAGCTATCAATCAATGTAGATGAATTTCTGATGATGTATGTTTATCCACAATTTCAAGATTTTCTTGAATATCATATAAATAAACTAACAAAGAAATTCAAATTCAAGTTCTATCTGGAAGGAACAGAGTTCTTTACAAATAGAAAAGAAAGATTGGATACTCAAATAACTCTTGCTGACCGTGGAATGGTTCTTCCCCAAAAAATTGCGGCGGCTATTGGTATGCTACCCCACGTGTTTGAAAGACAACTCATGGAAGGTAGAGCTTCCGGATTTGTAAAAAATCTAACACCGCTGATGAACGCCATGATGGTAACTGGTGGAAAAGAACAGAGTCCAACTGGTAAAAAAGGCAGACCAAAATCTGAAGACAATAATTTGAGCGATAGCGCGGCTCAAACAAGAGACGATGGGGGAAATGAGGAAAAAAAATTAACGGGAGAAGACTAATTCATGTCGGGTGTGTATGTAATAATCAACAGAACAAATGGAAAAATGTATGTTGGTCAAACCCAAAGAAAATTTTCTCACAGATGGAATCAACACAAAGCTTCCCTCAATTTGGGAAAACACCACAACAAGCATTTACAGAATGCTTGGAATAAATATGGAGAACCATCTTTTGAATTTGTGGCTGTTGAAACTTGTCCTAGAAATAAACTACAAGAAATGGAACAATTTTATATAGATAAGTACGGAACGAAGAATCCCGTATTTGGATATAATAAAGTAGATTCAAAAGAAGTAAAAAAATCCTCCATCAAAAAATTATCAATAAGAAACACGGGAAGTGGAAATCCAATGTTCGGAAGAAAACATTCTGAGAAAACAAAAAAGAAAATTGGTGAAAAAAGCAGTATAAAAAAACACAAAAAAGAAACAAAAAAAAGAATTTCAGAAGCCTTGAAGAAACGCTCTTTTAATACTGGCGGAATGGTCGTAAAAGGGTCTCTCTCAAATTTTGTGGGGGTTAGCTGGAATTCAAGAGAAAATAAATGGAAGGTTGGTTTTCATATGAATCATAAAGACTATCATATCGGATATTCAAAAGATGAAAGAACTGCGGCAATCTTATATAATGAATATATAATAAAAAATAAAATCAATCGACCTTTGAACAATATAGAGAAGGGTGGAGATGAATAATGGTTGAACTAATGAAGAAAGGAGGTTTTTATTATGACCACGAACTTGATTAGTGAAACTTTGATTGAAGCTTTACAAAACCAAATGGTTCACGAAATAAAAAACGCGCACATTTATTTGTTCGTTTCCGGATATTTGAATTCCAAAGGAATGAATAAGATTGCGTCTTTTTTCTCAAATCAATACAACGAAGAACTTGAACATTTCAAATTGATTTTTGATTTTTTAGTTGACATGGATGTGGTTCCTAGTATTATTGAAATCGATGAAACCAATGCTTCTACGTTATCACTACAAGATAACATAATTTCAATTGCTTCTAAGTTTATAGATAGAGAAACAATAACGACGAGCAATTTGGGTGAGATATTGGGCTTATGTATTGACGAATCTAATTTTATCGCAGAACAATTTATACGCGGAATGATTGGTCGTCAACAGGCTGAATACGCGGAGGCAACAGAGTTTATGGATAAAGCCAATCTCTGCGGAAGCAATTGGATGAATGTTTTGATTTGGAATAATTCTTTCGAGTAAAATTATGTATATAGAAAATATTTCAAAAATAAAAACAAAAATTTTTAGATGCACAAGGGCTCTTGGTAAATATATAGTTTCCAAGAACGTGCCCTTATTGAATATAACATCTGGTGTTTATGCCTTTACTTACACCAATTCGTTAAAAGAAATATTTGATTCTCGTCCAGATAACCTAAGAGGGGAGGTGTTTTATGTCGAATAAAAAGCTGAAATTTTCAGTTGATGATTTTTCTATTGAAGAAAATGAAACTTCGCATTTTGCAATTTTAGATATGAAAATCGTTTCTTCTGGTATGAATGCTCATCGCCTCCCTATCACTGAAGATGCTATAAAAAATGCGTCACCATCATTGTATGGAAAACCAGTTCTAACTCACTACATAGAAGAAGAAGATGCTCTTGGCGGACATGACCCAGAAGAAATACCAATCGGTGTTTTTCTGAATAATGAAACCGATATAACAAAAGAAGATGGTACTACATGGCTATCTGCAAAAGCATATGTGTGGAAAAAATATTTTCCCCATGTTCTAGAAGTGTTTAGAAAAAATGATGGAAAGACAAATATTTCAATGGAAATAGAAGTTTTAAACAGCAATTTTGAAAATGACGGATACGAATGGATAAAAGAATTTTCCTTCCTTGGTGTTACCGCCATTGGAGTTACACCAGCTATCACTGGAAGTGGTGGTACGGTTCTACAGTTTTCAGATTTGATGAATAAAGCCACAAAAGAATTTTCATCTAGATATGCTTCTATGAATTTTGAAATTCCAAGTGCCGTAAAGAAAAATGCAAAAAAAGGCTTGGAACTTAGAGGTATCAAAAATCGTGGAGGCACAAGTGTTAGTCTCGCCTTGGCTAGACACCTGATAAAAAACGAAAAAACAGACGAAAAAAGAATAAGGCAAATGGGCAAGTTTTTCAAACGTGATGCACCCATGAATCTCGAAGATAAAGAATCGGATGATTGGATAAATTGGCAACTTTGGGGTGGAAGCTCCGGAAAAAAATGGTCTTTAGAAATGTGCAAGAATATGGAATTAGCAGATAATGATAGAAGCTCATTCTTTTCAGCAGATGGCTTAGTTGCAGACACAGAAATAGAATTTGAAAGAACGGAGGAAACACTAAAGATGGCAAAAAATAAAACCAAAGAAGAAGAAAAACCAGTGGAAGATTCAGCCGAAGAGGAAAAGAAAGAATCTCCAGAGGCGGAAAAAGAAGAAGATGAAAAATCTGAAAAATTCCAAGTTGAAGAGCAAGAGCCCAAAAAAGAGGAAATGAGCGAAGCCCCAGAGGAAGAAAAACCTGAAGGGGAAGAAAAACCTGAAGAGGAAGAAAAATCTGAAGGCGATGAAGAAGAAAAAACATCTATGTCTATGGATGCATATGCAGATGTTCCGGCGATGTTGGGCATGATAGCTCTTGAAACAGAACAAGTAAAAGAAATGTTTGCTGAAATGGGGAAGGCTGAAGAAAAAGATTTCTCGGTTATTTCAAATGGTCTTTATTTCATGTTGAAAGAGTTCGCAAAACGCTACGCGGAAATTAAAGCTAAAGAAGAGGAAAAAGAAAAAGAATTTGCTGAACTAAAGAAATTCAAATCTGATTCCGAAGAAAAATCTTTTCAAGATAAAGTTGAAATGACACTTTCCGAGGTGAAAGAATTTATTTCTGCTGACGAATACGGAAGATGGGCTGAAGAATCAAAGAAGTTCTCATTGGAAAACGTTTCAGAATGGGAAACAAAACTAAAAGCATCATTGTTCACCGTCTTCAGTAAAAAGATTACTAAGGAAGAAGACAATAATCAGGTTAAGAGAATGTCTCTTCCTTTTAATGAAACAAAAAAACAAAATTCAAACAACATTTGGTAATGGAGGATAATTAATTATGGCACACAATATTTTAATTCAAAGAAAAGTGGCGGCTAAGAACATCGATTCGTTGAATCGTTCCGCCGTACATGCAACGGAAGCTTTTGACAATGGTAACTTGGTCTCACTGAGCGGACTTTCCAGCACAGATGGCGAAGGTGAAGTATTTAGCGCGGCTGTTCCTGCTACTGCTACTCTTGCGGCTCTCTGGATGGTTTATAGCCCCGAAGTCGTAGTGACGGTTGCTGGAGCCAAGAAATTCAAGGGCATTGATATTGACCCCCAAGATTTCGAAGTCCCCGCACTCTCGGTTATGGATGTTTTCAAACCCCAAATCGGTGACATCCTCACACTTACTGCTGATGGTTTGGCTGGCACAAAATCAACCAACGCATATGTTGTTGCGGCTGATGGCGTGAAGAAACTGACTTGGGCGGCTTCACCCATTTCTGGCATGACGCTGAAATTGCTTGGCGATGATTATGTTTCTCTTCCCACCGGAGCTATTGCTGGTCAAAGAGTTACGGCGTATCGCTTCGAAGTTGTTGCTATCTAAGCAATAATAACAATAATAAATATTAAACTGGAGGAGATTATAATAATATGATTACTATACCGAACAATGCTGTAAAATTTGCAACAGGTGACGCCCTGTATTTGAAGTTTGCTGATTACTGGAATCATGCTCAAGCCCAAAGTGGCAAGAGTGGTTTAACGTATCAGACAACCCGCGCTGATGGTTCCCCCATCTCTTTTGCGGAAAAAGAACGCGATATGAATGAAGCTCTCAAGGCTGAAATCATGAAGTTCGCCGGAATCTCCAACATGGAAGGTTTCGCTGTTGAGACTTGGGCTTCGCACCCCACACTTAAGTGGGCGGCTTTCGCCATCGTTTCCGCTTTGATTGATATGGTCATTCCTGATGCCCTCATTCAATCCACTGGTCTTTACACTGACGTGAGAGCCATTGGTTGGGGCGATTCTGCGTCCTTCGAAGTGAAACCTCGTGACTTGTTCATGGTTTCGAAGCACGGCAAAGCACAGCGCACAGCGCAAGCTCAAAAGCAATTCAACGGTCAGGTAACACTCGTACCTGAGATGCGCGAAATGACCGTGGAAGTTTCTCTCTACAAAGTTTTGGCTGGAAAAGAATCACTTGCCGATTTCACAGCTAAAGCTGTTCGTTCATTGGAAGTCGAAATGGCGAGAGATGTCTTCACCACATTCAATACCGCCATGGGCGCTTTGGATAATGCTGGTGACGACCTGCTTCGCATCGCTGGTTATTCACAAACTAACCTGATTTCATTGGGTCAAAAAATTACCGCTTGGAATGGTGGCGCAAAAGCCATGATTGTTGGTACTCAGTTGGCTCTTCAGAACATTCTTCCTGCTGACGCGAACTATCGCTACACTCTTGAGAGTGACTATGTGAAGCTTGGCTTCATTCAAAACGCTTTTGGTTTTGATGTCATGGTGCTCCCTCAAGTTGCCGATTATCGCACCCAGTTCAAAATGCTGTTGGATGACACCAAGATTTATGTAGTGTCTCCTTCCGCAAACAAACTGGTGAAACTCGTGATGGAAGGTTCCACGATGGCAAACGTTGACCAAGTTTATGCTAATGCTAACTTGACTCAGGGCGCTACGTTCTGGAAATCATGGGGTTCCGCTATCGCCACTAACAGTTTAGCTGGCGTTATCACCCTTTCGTAATTTATAACAAAGATTTTGGGGAGTCACAATTGTGACTCCCCAAAAACATATTAGAGGAGAAAATGGCTACTAGAAAAAAAACTCAACCAAATGTTCAAAAAAGAGAAAAGATTCAAGAAATACTTGCAGATGAGTACATCGAAGTAATGAACATTTGTCCAATGCCTTTAACGCTTTCGACTGAACCGCTTGGTAAGGGGAGAACTTATAACTTTATTAAATTTGGGGACGTAAAAAGAATTGTATATAACGACTTGGTTAGGATTATGGATTCCGCATCTTCATTTTTGGAAAAAGGTTTCTTTTATATCATGGATGACAGAGTTATCAGAAAGCATGGTTTAAGCGGTGTTTATGACCAACTCCTAACAAAAGAAAAAATGGATAAAATTTTTGACATGGGTGTAGATGCATACTCTTTGTATACTTCTGCTACCGAACATCAAAAAAACTTTATCAATACAATTCTAATTAGAAGAGTTAGAGACGATGAGTATGTGGACTTTAATCTTCTGGCAAAAATCCAAAAAAACTTTGGGGTTGACATAGTAGAAAAAGGAAGAACCGCCAAAGAAATGACAGCACAAGCTGTTGAATAATAAAAAACTAGGAGGGTATATATGCCAATAACTGATACCCCATATGAAACCATCTTTGACTTGTTTATGCAACAAGTCGAAGATTATCGCTTGATGGAACTATATGACGGTGGATTAGGTGCTGACAATCTAACGACATATCTAACCGGATTTATGGTTTTAGCCATACCAGAGTTTTCATCGTGCAACCAAGATTTATCAGATAGAGATGATGTCACCGAAAAGGTTTTCAATTTTGTTATGACAGATGATAATAAAAAAATATTATCAAAATTAATGGTAAAAGAATGGTTGGGAAAAGAATTGAAAGACATTCTTCAAATGCGATGGAATATCACTGACACCGACTTTAAGCATTATAGCGAAGCCCAAAACACAAAAAGTAAACAGGATGTTTTGAGTGAACTCAGAGAAGAGTGTTCTCAATTGTTGATTGATTATGATTTCAAGAACAATGACTGGCAAGCGTGGATAAGTGGAAACTTTATGTAAAAGAAACGGGAGGGCATTGTGACATATAGATTTTTAAACTCTAGTCTTTCTGTTTCTGGAAAAAATCCAAAAGAAACCTTGTCGAGTGATTTTCAAGGTGCTCTAAATAAAGAATTCAAGACATCATCGGACTGGTTTGTTATTCAAAGGGAATTTCCATATGGCTCTTCGGAATACATCGACGTTGAAGCTCGTGTAAATAGAGTGTTTGACGGAAAAACCACAGTCACTATCGCTGATGACTTCAAGCGCCTTCTTTTTAGAACACCAGAGGACGCTCCTCAGCTTGGCTCTCTTTATTATTTTGATGATAATTATTGGATGGTTACTAATACTGAAGCCATCAAAAGTCTTGCAACAACTTGCGTCGTAAGAAGATGTAACAATGTTTTGAGATGGAGAGATTTCAACAACGGAGCAATATATTCGGTTCCGTGTGTAATCGATTATTTAATCAAGGAAACAAGAGATTATAGTACGGGTGGAGGGTCGCTGGTTCAACCATCAGGTTTCGCAGAAATCATTGTCCAATTCAATCCTGACACTAATAAAATTAGACCAAGCAGAAGATTCTTATTTGGCAATCAAGATAACTGGATGGCTTATAAAGTAATGGGTGGTGGTATCAATAATTATGACAATAGAATTACAACAAATATGACCAGCGCTGGTCTTTTGAGAATTTCCACACTAGCAAATCAGGCTAATGAAGACACTGATGATTTAGTCAACGGTATTGCTGACGCAAAAGAATATAATTATTCTCTTAGCCTCAATCAAAATTCACAGACTATTACAATTGGCGATTCTTACACTCTGATAGCCACGGTGGAAATGAATGGAGACACCGTATCAAAACCCGTTGTCTGGGAATCTGGAAGTATTTCTATTGCAACAATTAGCCAAAGTGGTATCATTACTCCCGTTGGAGTAGGAACAACCACGATTAGGTGCTCAATGCAAGATAACTTATCGGTTTATGATGAATGTGTTCTTGTGGTCTCAGGCGCACCATCTAGCAACTATATGATTGCGTTGTCTCCCAATATCGATGGTTTATTTGAAGGAACGGAACAAACATTCACGGTAACACTTTCGTTGAACGGAGTGCCTCAGCCAGATTCATTTACATTCAGTTTAAATTCGGGTAGTATTTCTATAGACAACTATAGATATAACGTATTATCCGGAACCAGTTTTTGGATTAAGAATCTGAAGAGATATGATGGAGACCAACTGGTGGTCACAGCCACATCTGGAGTACATTCAATGCAGATACCAATAAAACTACGTGGAGCTTGGTAAAATGAAAAAAATATCAGCGCCCACAAAAGAGAGAGGTGATTAATGCTTCCTCAATATGATACTACCGCATATTCAAATATAACAGGATTCAAAAATCTGTCATATAATTGTATCAATTTTTTATTGAACTCCAATGAGGATGTTTGGAAACTATTATTTTACAACGAACCCGATGCTCTAAATAAAACAAATCTTACTGCCGAGCAAAAAAGGTCGTTGATATTTGCTGGTCAACCGGACGAAACACTGTACAGGGTTTTTTCTTCAGAAAAACAACCCAACGCATGGGTTCATGAAGCCTGTATTTTGAGGATATTTCCATCGGTTATATATCCAGACAACAGAACCGTAAACACAATTATGATGACTTTTGATATCTATTCACATTATCGCATTGATACACTCTCGAATCACAACACAAGAGTCGATACGATAGTTGAAGAAATAGTTTCATTGTTTAGCGGTTCAAATGTTGGAGGTCTTGGAAGGCTTGCTTTCAATGTGGCATCATCAAGACAGGATGGCGGACGAGATTCTGGTCAAATACCATTCGGCGGCAAAAGAATAGTGATGTCCACTAAGATGAATTAAAAAATATGAAAAATATAAAGTACGCAAATAATTTTGCATTTGATGAACCCTGTAATTATAAAGGATTGCTAATATACCCAGTAAAAGTTAGACAGTATACAATTTTCAACTATATGGTTGATTGTTTACTGATAGATAAAAATAGCATCCCAGATGCTAAGGTTATCTCAATGAGCTATCTAGATTTTTTGTTTTCAAGTGCTACTCCTGAAAACAAAAATATCGAAAGACTTCTGGGATTATTTTTCATATGTACCAAAACAGACGTAGAAAAAATTTGTCCAGAAATAGATGAGAAAAACAGGGTGGTTCTTTCTATAGATGGAATAAGAATTCAGAACGAAGACTTTGATGCAATAAAAGAAATCATACTGGAACAAAACCTAATAGAAGTTCCCGACTACACTATACAAAAAGAGATAAGAGATAAGATAGATGAGGGAAAAAGAATTAGGGGTAGGCAAAGTAAAAATAAATTTGCTGGCTTAGAAGACCAGATGGTATCCCTATCTGTTTCTAGTGGTATGACATTAGAACAAATATATGAAATGACTTATAGAAAGTTTATGAAATCCATATCACGTATGGATTTACTTATTCACTATAAGATATATTCACAAGCATCCCTATCGGGGATGGTGGAATTTAAAGATAAATCATTTATCAAACATTGGTTGAATCAAATTGAAGAAAACAACAGTGGCGACATGGTTTCCATGGAAGAAATGTCTGATAAGATGAACTTTAAAGATAAAAAATAGAAATTTTACGGAGGTCAAAAAATATGAAGAAATTTTTAGTTTCTACAGCCGATGTGTATGGATATGACGGTGATGGAAATCTGGTTATCCTTGGCAAAACCTTGCTGGATTCCTCAATCGAAACCACACTCGGCAACACTGATGTTCGCGCTGGTCGCGGTAATCAGTTACAATATGTGTATTATCACACAGCAGAAATGAACATCAACATTAATGATGCTCAATGGAATTTGGACTTCCTTGCGAGTAACGTTGGCGCTTTGGTTGAAACTGGCGCAAACATTTACACGGAAGAAAGTGTCACCCTTAGCGGTGGTGGTGCTGGAACCATTTTGGGCACACCTCTTGCCGCTGTTGGAACAACCGTTTATGGTTGGGCGACTCGTTCCGATGGGACGGTTCAAAGAGTAACATTTACCGGAAGCAACTTTGCTGTTGCTGGTGGTACGGCAAGTGAAGTAGTGTGTGTGCGTTATTATGCCTTGGATTCTGCGGCTCGTAGCGTCACCATCCCCTCAAACTTCGTTCCTTCGATTATTAGAATCGTTTTGGTCGCTCAATTGGCTTCCAGCGATAGCACCACTAACATCATCGGTGAAGTTCAAATTGAAATTGCTAGAGCTACATTGAATGGTGCTTTCACCATTTCTCTAACTCCCGATGGCGTTGCTTCAACTCCTTTGGTCGCAAGAGCTCTTGCTTCAAACTCGGCTTGGGCTGGATGCTCATCCGAACCCACATACGCCAAAATCAATGAAGTTATCTTCAATACCAACTGGTATGATAACGTGATTGGTTTGTCGATTGAAGGTGGAGATTTCACACTGGCTAATGCCGCAACTAAGCAATTGGTTGTGAGAGCTATTCCTTCCAGTGGAGCCGCATTCATTCCTCCCGTGGCTGACTTGACATTTTCCTCAAGTGTCGTTGCTGACGCGACAGTTAGTGCTGGCGGTCTGGTTACTTGGCAAAGCGCTGGTCTTACTTTGATTAAAGCGACAATTACGGCAAAACCGTCAATTGATGCTTCTGTGGAAGCAACCTGTAGCGCGTAAAAATACATTCATGAAAGAGTCGGTATTTTATAAAATACCGACTCTTTCAGAAGTATAAAATACTATGAAAATAAGAAAATTATTGCGCGTGGTTTTGGTAGCAGAAAAATATCTAGTTGTTAATGATGGTAATAACAACAGAACAATACCTGTTTCAAATTCTAATGAATACGAAATTGGAGATATGTATACGTTGACCGATGAACCAGAAATAAAAGCTGATGAAAAAAAACGCTCTTTTGTTTCAAGATTCAATACCGTCTCCAAGAAAGATGTCGAACCGCTTCCTAAAGATGAGGAAGATGTAGAAGACGATACATAAGGAACAATGGAAAAAACATGACTACAACACTTGCCGACATAAAAATCATAAGTGAAACTATAGCATTTATTGTACTGATGTCTACCTTCCTAGGAATTCTGTATAAGGCTGTAAGAACTTTTGTTATGTTTGTATCAAAAACGTGGAAAAGATTGGAAGTTGCTTTTGAGCAACTTGAATACGTTCACAAAGAGGTGAAGCCTAATCACGGAAGTAGCCTATATGATGGAATAAAAACAATCAACAGAGAGTTGGCGATGGCGAGACAAGATATACTTGTTCAACATGCTATCACCAGACAAATACGAGATGATATGGCAAGTGTTCCGTATTGTGAGCTTTCTCCTACCGGAGACTTAATCTTTTCTAATAAAACATTTCAAGAAATATTTCACATGGATGCCTTAGAGTTGAAGGACAAAGGGTGGTTTGCTCTGCTTCCAGAAGAAGCAAGAATGACTGTTTACAATCGTTGGGTTGATTCCATGGAAAATAGGACGCCTTTTCAGGCGACCCTGAATGTCACATCATGTGACAACAAAGGATGCCAAGAAATAGTGCCCTATATCATGAAAACCGAACAAATTAGGTCTGGAAACGGCGAAGTTATCTATGTTATAGGTAAAATAGCTAGAAAATAGATATATATCAATGAAACAGAGATTTCATTCATTTTATTTTGATGAAGTCAAATTTCGTTGATATATATTTGTTTTATTATCATATGTTACATAATATAAAATTGGAGGAATAAATGGACAAGAAGAAATTGGTTGTAAATCCGGTTGATACACAGTGGGATAGCGTGACTTTTCAAGACCAAGTGATTAAAGTAAAAAAAATGCTCTCCCCCTATGATATCATGACTTTGGTGAGAGCGTATCTTACAGAATATTTTTCCGAAGGTGCAACCACGGACGAGCAAATCATGTATGCCGAACTTAGTTTTAAATCGGTTTTATTCGATGTGGCAACCGACCATTCTCTGGAGACAGAAGATTTCAACAAGCTTTTACTAACATCTGTTTTTGATGATGTTAGTTCGAAAGTTTCCAACCTGCCCGAAGCAAGAAAATCTATTGAAAAAGCGATTGAAAAAAAATCGAAAGAACACTCTATCGAAGTGTCGTTTTCCAATATCGTCGGTAAAATCATGGAAACTCTGGATTATGTAAGCTCGTTGAATATTAGCAAGGATACGGTTGATGCTGTTGCAAAAACAGTTGAAGAAGCCAAGGCTCTTGAATTTGGAAATCATCCGAAGCCAGCCCCCAGAAAAAGAAAAGCAAAAAAATAAATATAAGATAAGGGGGTTTTATGAAACTAGGTAGAATAAAATACATAAAAAATCCTGAAGAATTAAAGGCAGTTGTCAACGCCGAAGTCGCAGAAGCCCTCAATGAAGTCGGAGATAAAGCTCTTAAAAGACTGGATGAAATAATACTGAGAGACATATATCTTCAAGAATATTATCCAAATGTAAGATACTATGGAGGCGGTAGCGGTAGTAGTAAAACAAGAACCGCCACACCCACATTTCAATTTAGGCAAGCTTGGAATAAATTTGTAGAAAATAAGTTGAATGGTCAAAGTGAGATGAGCATAAAATACGACTCGTCTAGAGTTGGCTCATCTCATAATTCCATCGTGGATGGTACGGATGTATCGGAATACTTGAATGAAATATTGAACGTCTCCGGATTTACAAGTGGTTTGTCGGTTGGTAGTTTAGAGCTTGGAACACTGAGAAACGTTTCAAAATACCGTCAGCCATATTGGGATAATTTTATTAGAGAAATGTCAACCGGAAGAAAAATTAGAACTTGGCTAAAAGAAGAATTAAAATCACAAGGATTGGACGTATCATAAAATGAATATAATTGCTTTTGATTTATCTTTGAATTCTACCGGATATTCTATATTTACCGATAGACGAAAACTAATAGCTATCGGCTCCATACCTACTGATGCTGATGATGCATTACAAATCAGATTGAAAAAAATAGGGGCAGAAATAACAAAAATAAAGAAAAAGTATAAACCCGAAAAAATTATCTTTGAGCGTGGATTTTCACGCTTCAATCATGTGACCCAAGTTTTGTTTAGAGTCTTCGGCGTAGTGAACTATCTTTTCTATAATATAGAACAGATTTACATTCCGTCGAAGACTGTTAGAAAAATAATCTGCGGTCATGGCAATATAAAAAAGAATGATTTCTTCGAATATGTAAAAGAAAAATATAAAAAAATAAATTTTCAAAATAATGACGAAGCAGATTCCTATGCTCTAGGGCTGGCTTACTTCGCTCAAGAGAAGGAGAAGAAACGTGGTCGCAAAAAAACAAGATGATGTTACAGATGATGATTGGAAACTCATAAATCAAAAGAACATAAAAATGGTTGAAGAATTCTTGAGAGAATCAACTCAGTTGAGTCCTCAGACATTATCGCAGTATACTTCGGCATTGAAAATATATTTTGATTGGATAAGAACAAACGCAGACAACAAAGATTTTGATAAAATAACCAGTAAAGACTTTTTATTTTATCAAAATTTTTTAACCAGAAGAGGACTATCTTCTTCAGCCGTAAGATTGAAACGTGCGGCTGTCAGTAGTCTGAACATGTACGTGGAAACATATTATCCAGAATTGAATTTTAGAAATTATATAACAAAGAAAATAGCGCCTCCCCCATCGGCTTTTGTTCATGAAAAAGAACCTCCCACACTGGAAGAGTATCATCATATGTGTTCGGTTCTAGAAGCATCCGGCATGTGGCAACATCTGGCATATTTAAAATTCACATTTAGCACAGGATGTCGCAGGGGTGAATCGGTTCAACTCTTGAAAGAAGTTATATCATACCAAAAGAATGTGAAAACTTTTACTGCAAGAGATTCAAATGGAAATAACGTTGAACAAACGGCATCATATTATGTAACTCACAAAATAAGATGCAAAGGAAAAGGCAAAGAAGGAAAAGTCAGAGTTTTTCAATTTGACGAAGACGCCATGAGCGCAATAAAAAAATGGATTCAAGTCAGAGGAGATGATGACTGTCCCTTTGTATTTGTAACAAAGACAAAGGCTGGAAAGACTAAAAACATAAATCCCTCAACTTTAAATTTGTGGAGTAAAAGTGTTTTTGAAAAAATATTAGGAAGAAGATTTCATCCACATATTATTCGAGAAGGCAGAGCTACAAGTTTAGTTGTAGAACAAAAAAAAGACATAAAAGTTGCTCAAATGTTATTGGGACACGAATCTTCAAACACCACCGAAGGGTACGTTATAAGAAACGATGGTGACATGAGCAATGAAGCATTCACATAAAAATATAGCTATTTTGTAGCAGAGGGAGGTGTGATAAATGAGTGATATTAAGCTAGTAATCGGAACAGTTGTTGATGATAGCGCTCTGAGACAATTCCAACAAAAAAAGATAACAGTTCAAGTTCCAGTTGCACTAAGCTTGCCCGATGATTTAACGGCGAGAATGAAGGCTGTAAAAGACATGGGTGGTGAAGCCCTAAGAAATAATGATAAAACAATTTTAACATATAGAAGTCAATTAGGCTTAGTCAAAGAAATATATTCAATAAATTTGGCAAGTGGCACTCTTGATAAACAAGAATTTTTATACGCTGATAAGACATTGAAAGCAGAAAAACAAGCCACGGCAGAATATACAAAACAAAACGCAATTATAGATAAGACCGCAAAGGCTCTTGCTACCTTTAGAGCCAAAGAAGGTGGATATGAGTCGGGAGATAAATTAACTGGAGCAAAAAATATAGCTCTGGAAATGCAATCTCTTCAGTCACAGATTCCTAGTATGCCAATTGGTTCAGCAGAAAGAGGCGTGGCTGTAGGAAAATTGAATCAGCTATCTGAAGCTCTAAGAGTTGCACAAATAGGAATGAGGCAAGCTGGAGCGGAAGGTCAAACATTTGGTCAAAAAATGGAAGCCGCTTTCAGCAGACTCGGATTTTACGCCATCACAACTCAGGCTTTATATAAAGCACTTCAACAAATCAAAGAAGGCGTTCAATATATAAAAGACCTGAATAAAGAAATGACCAACACTCAAATTGTTACTGGTATGACTAAAGATGAAATAAATTCTTTGTCTTCCAATTATAATAACATGGCGAGAGAACTTGGCGCAACAACACTACAGGTCGCACAAGGTAGTTTGGAGTGGTTCAGGCAAGGAAAGACAGTAGAAGAAGCTGGAGAGTTGACGAAGGCATCCATTATGATGTCAAAGCTTGGTAACATGGAAGCGGCGCAATCTACTGAATATTTGACAAGTATTATCAATGGTTTTAAATTAGAAGCCGAAGATACCACACACGTAATAGATAAGTTGGTGGCAGTAGATAATACAGCCGCAACTAGCGTTTCAGAACTAGCAACCGCCATGCAGAGGTCAAGTGCTGTGGCTCAACAAAGTGGTGTTGATTTCGACCACCTTGTTGCATACATTGGTACTGTATCATCGGTATCAAGAAAAAGCGCATCCACCGTTGGTGAAGCTTTTAAAACTATGTTTATTCGTATGACAGATATTCAAGCCGGAGCTTTAGACGACGAAGGCATGAGCATCAACAAAGTAGAAGAAGCTCTACAAAAACACAACATACAATTAAGAACTTC
>Ga0105103_10000287_pt1 | contig 28139 bp, 27 predicted proteins | sample PPLLaktember2015_2_FD_79107 | JGI IMG/M metagenome (GOLD analysis project Ga0105103, IMG submission 79107) | Freshwater sediment microbial communities from Prairie Pothole Lake near Jamestown, North Dakota, USA - PPLs Lake P7 Core (6) Depth... | ecosystem: Environmental > Aquatic > Freshwater >...
CTTCTGCTCGAGTTCCTTTACCCGGGTCTCGAGTTTTGAGCGCCTGCCCGTCAGCTCCTCAACTTCCCGTTCGAGGAGCGGAAGTTCCCGCTCGATCTTTGCCTGCAGCTCGTCCCGCGAACAGGACGGCCGAACATCAACATCGTCCGCACGAAGGGCAATCGTGTTGGCTATTGCCCGGATCTTGACCAGATCTGCGGACTTTTCGCTTGCACCCGAAAGAGGCGTACCTATCCTGAAGCCCTCGTAGCCCTCTGCCCCCGGTTCGACGTAATCTTCGATGTGGAACAGGTTATGGCGGTAGAGTTCCGCAATAACCGGGGCCATCTGGTCCCGGGAGGCCGCGATGAGGAGCCGGCTCATCCGCTCAGGCTTTAACATGCAGCTGCTCCTTAAACCGCAAAACCAGCAGCTGCACTGCCTTGGAAAGATTCTGTTCACCTTTCATCCTGAGTGCTGCTGCGCGCTGATTGCCACTTTTTATGATTTCAGCGTGCTTAAGTGCTGCCTGGTGTCGTGCTTCTTCCAGTTTCAGCTTTTTATATTGTTCTGCATTACTCTGCGCCTTGGATACCAGATTGTCAGCCTCCAGCTCAGCCTGGGAATGCCGTTGCTTCTTCTCTTCCTGGGCTTTACCGATAGTGGACTGGTACTCTTCTTCAGCTTTTTTGATGTCTCGTAGGACCTCAGTCTTCATCCAACCCTCCTCTCACGGCAGTGTAATAGTTGGAAAAAAAGGGATATATGTATTGTTATTTCATTCAGACGGGATATCAACTACAAAAAACCGGCGGGAACGGTGAACTGTCAGGTGCTGTCTGCTATAATCCGGCATCGGAGGGTCCGGAGGGTTACGCCAGCCGGCATTCCTGATAGTTCGAGCCCTCCGGTAACTCCCCGGACCACCAGACCGGAGAGTTCATCGCTGGAACAGACAAGGTGCTGCTCAGGATGTGTGCCCCGGGTTATTGAGCAGCTGGTATGGACTTCCGGAGCAACGGACACCACGCGGGAAATCCTGCGGGAGCCGGGGTGGTTCCGGGGCAGAACCAGGAGCGGTACGTGATATGTCCGGACAAGATCCATCAGCATCAACGCCGGTTCGACTGCCCCGCCTTCGGGGGCAGAAACCACGATAACGTCACCCTCCCCGACCCCCTGGCAGAATTCTTCCGTGGAAGTCTCTATGCAGAGAGAGAAACGGTCCTTTGCCTTTCCGACAAGCAGGAAGGAGTATCTCCCCTGTATGAGCAGCAGCTCGTCCTCGAGGGGAACCTTCATGCTGCTGCAATATCATCCGACTGGCAGCAGGGACAGATGGGCTTTTTCCCGATGCCCTTGAATCGCTCGCCGCATTCATTGCACCGGTAGTCCTTCCCCTGTACCCGATCCGGGGGGAGATCGATATCTACCGGTCCGCCAACTGTGCACATGGTCGTTGTACCTCATTACGACATCCTTGTTGCATTCATATAACACTATCTGATGGCAGGGTATCAGACAACGAGGACGAAGTTAAAAGCCACCAGGGCGATGATCAGGAGGATACAGGAATGTTTTACCCCGGCGGCGAGGGACGACTCCCCCATCTGCCCAGCAATAAGCCCGGAGAAGACCGCCTGAACAAGGCATGCGTGGTACAGCAGCCGGTTGAAGGTGATGACCGGGATCGAGCCCATACCGGAAAGAGCTCCTGTTGTGGGGAGCCCCTTCGTTGAGATATTAGCAAGGACCGGCAGGAATTGCGTTGTGAGCACCCCCACAACGAACAGGAAGACGAAGAACGAGAGGTACACAATCGCGGTGTAGATGAACATCTCGGCGAGGCGCTCCTTTTTCAGCACCTCGGTCATCTTGGCATCGCTGGATGCAATCGAGAGCACTTCCCCGATCTGTCCGCTCATCTCGCTTGCTTTCGTAATCAGCGTGACCGTCCGGGCGATCGATGGCGTACTGACACGCTCCTCGAAGCGCATGAGTGCCTCAGTGAAATTGGCACCCCATTCCATGTCCCGCTTGATCCGCCGTATCTCATAGCTGAGCAGGCCAAGGTTGGTATTCACCATGATGGCGATGGCCTGGGCAATGGTGAGACCAACCTGGTTGATCCCCGCCATCCTCTCGAGAAAATCCGGGATAAGGGCCTGGATACCGAGGACCTTGCGGGACCAGATCTCGTAAAAAATGGCGTACGGGATCAGGATGAGTAAGAGCGCGATAACGATGTGGTCATCGACAACGTTGATGAAGGTCTCGATATTGGTATAGCGGGGGGCGCTCATCAGGACGATGATCGTGTAGATACAGGCAACAGGGACGGTAATATAGAGTGTGTGGTTGACGTTGGACACGAAACTTTCCAGCGGATGTTTCAGGTTATAGACAAGGTTTCTTAACTGGTCATACTTCTTCAGCTGCTCAAACAAGGACTCCTCGCCCGCTTTTTTGACAAGCGTGACATCAGAAAACGTATGGAGCCACTTTGTCCGGACATAGCGTTCCGTCTTTTCGCCCTTGATGGAGATGAGGTCGATAAGGAGGATGAAAACGACCGAGCCGATCGGCATCACGATATAGGTGACCAGTGCCAGCTGGAGCACGGCAGAGCCTCCCATCATCCCCATCACCACCATGATGATGATCAAAAACAGTGGTCCCGCAACAAACAGGGTCACGTAGGACTCTGCGACGATCGAGAGGACAGTGAGGAACTGCCGCTGCTCGAACCGGGCCTCTTCCTGGTACAGCCGTACCCGCATGGAAAGGAACTCCGCCATGTCCCCGCCGCTCTCAATGACCGAAAGGAGGTCTTCCAGGAAGTCCTTGAGTTTTTCTGAGGGGGTCGTTTCGGAAAGGTGGCGGATTGCTGATACAACGTCATACCCGAAGAAATCTGCGTCCCGTACAATCTGACGGAACTCAAGGGCTATCTCCCCGTAGATATTCGCCCGATCCGAGAGTGACTGGAAGATGGTCATCAGCTGGGCACCGCCCCGGCGCATGGCATACATGTAGGCAACCGCATTATGCAGCGTGAGGTTGATCTTAATCTTCCGGTTGTTCTTTGCAATGGCGGGCAGGCGCAGCAGGAGCGCATACCCGATGAGCATACCGATACAAAAGGAGAGGACGACGATGAACACCTGCAGGTAGTCTGCAGGATGCAGGGAACTTAAGAAGTCCGGCACATGGATATTGAAAACATTGGAAATACCGGCCCTCCCGGTCAGCACCTGCAGGCTGAAATAAGCGCTGACAACATAGCCGAGGAGAGCAAACAGGATACCGGCCAGGAACGCAATCTTCAGCGACCGCCAGAGGTACTGGTCAAGGGTCATCCCTGTACGGGCAGAGACCATATCCGCCTGCAGGCTGTGGTACCGGAGCGGGTCGCGGTTTACCCATTTCAGGAAATGGTCCCGGACAATCATTGGATTACCTGGCGCAGGTCGGCGATATGGGCAAGGACGTTCGCGGGATCAATATGGTAGGCATGGAACAGCGTGGCTACCGATATATAGTCCCTGATTCCCTGCGTCTTCATCTCCTCGAGTACCTTTTTTCTGAGCTGGATCTCGGATTCGAGCTGTTCCCGTGTCCAGCCCCGTTTCTCAGCGATATCGGAATAAATCTGGGACCTGCCGGTGAACGAGAAACGGTCCCTGACCGGATCGTACGTGAAGACGGTGTTGACCCGGAGGTTACCCGTTGAAGGATCGATGCCGGCAATCTCAACAATCTCCTGCACCCTGCGGACACGTTCGATCCCATGGTATACGAGCGCCTGGACACTGATAATGTTCAGGGCCTGGACCATGTTCCTCGGTACATTCAGGGGTTCGCTCTCAAGACGGTGGATTGCCGCGTCGACACTCCCGGCATGCATGGTCGAGAACGTTGTGTGCCCCGTGTTCATCGCCTGGAAGAGCGTCTGGGCTTCCACACCCCTGACTTCCCCGACAAGGATGAACTCCGGGCGCTGCCGCATCGCTGCTTTCAGCAGATCGAACATGTTGATCGCATTTCCCCCTTCGGAAAGGGCCTGGCGGGTCACGCTCGCTATCCAGTTGTCATGGTACAGGGTGATCTCACGGGTATCCTCGATGCTCACGACCTTGGCAACCGGGGGTATGAAAAGGGAGACAGCGTTTAACGAGGTTGTCTTTCCCGATGCCGTCCCCCCGATAAAGAGCAGGCTCTTGTTATTTTCAATGGCAAGCCAGAAGTACACGAGGGCATCAGCATAGAACGTCCCGTTCTCCATCAGCTCGACCGGGGAGAAGGGTTCCTCCCGGAATTTCCGGATGGTAAAGGACGTGCCCCGGGTCGTGACCTCGGTTCCCAGCGTGAGCTGGAGACGTGAGCCCTCGGGAAGGGTTGCATCGATCATGGGGGAACCGGTCGAGATGTGTTTTCCCGATCGCTGGGCAAGAGTGATGGCGAGCGAGTTGAGGACCTCGGATTCGAAGGCTATATTGGTCTTGATGTTCCGGTACGTCCGGTGGTATAAAAACAGCGGGACCTTGTTGCCGTCGCAGGAAATATCCTCGAGATGGGTGTCTTTCATCAGGGGATCAATACGGGACCAGCCGATGAAATTACGGATCAGGAAGTACTGGAGCTTATAGAGCGTTGAGGTCTCAAGGGAAATGCCGTAATCATCGACAAGAGCATGCATTTTCTCCAGAAGTATGCGTTTCCGGTCTTTCTTGATCTCATCGGCTGAAAGGATCAGGACAGCCCGGAGGTCTTCGTACAGCCGTTCCAGCAGCTCATACTCAAAGTCTGACAGGGTGGGTTCGAACAGCAGGTATTCTTTCTGGTTCGTGCGCCGGTTGAGAGCGATAATGACGAGCGAGCGGCCTTTCTCAATCCAGTACTGGTCAACGAGCTCATAGTTGTCCGTCAGCCGCGGGGTGACGAGTGTCCCGTCCCGCTCAAAATCGTATTCAATAATCGCTGATTTATGTGTTCCCTGCAGGAGGCGGAAATAATGACGGTACGTTGCATCCGGTTTTAGCTTTGTCTCCGGAGTGTTCACAATTCCGGTCTGCTGTGGCACTTCCCCGCCGGTTTTCTGGGTGCTGCCGGACCCGCTGGATTCAGAACCTTCCATAGTACATGGCTCTCCACCCCTTCTGTCTGGGAGCTCTCTCTCGAATAATAATTCGGGGGATACTTCTATATAATTATGGGTTGCACCCGGTAATTCTGTTTTTTTTTTTGGATACGGCCGTTTGTATCCTTTATCATAAGGCAGGATCAGATACCTATAAGAGAAAGACCACAAGAGTTTCTCTTACGGGTTATATTCCAGGAGTTCACATGCCGGAATCAGCACAACAACGGATGTCCACGGGAATCTCCTCGCTGGATCCCATCCTCGACGGGGGAGTTCCTCCGGGATCCGTGATTCTTCTCCTTGGGGATCTCGGGGCTGGAAATTACGAGTTTGTCCACAGTTCCGTGGTGAATAGTCTCGACCTGAATAACACCGGGTCGCAGAAAGGACAACTGGTCCCAAAGGAGATCTGCTATGTCACCTTTACCCGCGTAAAGGAGGATATCAAAAACGAGATCCTGCAATCGTATCACGTGGATGGTCTTCAGGGTCTGGTGGATACCATCCGTTTCGAGGATCTCTCCGAGCATTATTTTGAGAATACCGTTGTCCCTGATGACTGGTACAGCCACAGCGACACATTTACCCGGCTGCAGAAGCGTTCAGGGCACGAAAGCATCCTCGTCAGGTTATCCCGCGTCATCGATACGGTCCCGCCCGGCAGCCTGGTGGTTCTTGATTCTGTTACGGATCTGGCAACACAGTCTTCCGATACGGATGCCTGGAACAATATGGCGGGTTTTTTACGGGGCCTGCAGCGGGTTTCAAAAACACGGGGCATCACCTGCTACCTGCTGCTCAGCAGCGGTATTCTTGATTCACCCCGGGAGAGGGAACTCGCCGATATCGCGGATGCTGTCCTTCTGTTCCGGTGGGAGGAAAGCCAGGGAGCACGGCGGCAGCGGGTGATGTACTTCGAGAAGTTCCGGGGTGTGATGCCCCATCTCGAAGAACGCGACCTGGTGAAATTTGCCGTCAGGATCTCGGTTACCAGCGGCTTTGAAGTGAGCAACATCCGGGTGATCATATGAGCGGGGAACGGATCAAAGTCGGTATCCTGGGGCTTGACGACATGCTCGGCGGCGGGCTCATACCGGGGAGCATCACCTGCATCATCGGCACGTTCGGGACGGGGAAGACCACCTTTTCCCTGGAATTCGTCTGGGAAGGGCTCAAACGGAACGAGACGATCATCTATATCAGTCTCGAGGAGCGGGAAGAGCGGATCATCTCGTACATGAAACTGAAAGGATGGGATGTCATGCCGTACATCAACAAATCCCTGTTCATCATCAAACTCGATCCCACTGATTTCAATCTCGCCAATAACCGGATCAAGAATGAACTCCCCAAACTCATCGCAGAGAAACACGCCACCCGGGTCGTGATCGACCCCATCTCCCTCTTTGAAGATCTCTTTTCAACGGACTCCGAACGACGCCGGGAGATGTACCGCTTCATTGAAGGGCTCCGCGACAAGAACTGCACCATCATGATGACCTCGGAAACGGACAGTAACAACGCGTTTTCAAGCCGCCATGGCCTGATCGAATATCTGTCTGACACGGTCATTCTCCTCCGCTACATCCGCCCGTCGGAGTTATCCGTGGATGTCCACCTTGCACTGGAAGTCGTCAAGATGAGGATGTCATCCCACTCGCGGGAAATTAAACCCTACGACCTGAAACAGGACCAGGTTGAGGTTTATTCGGAAGCGAATGTGTTTTAATTTTTTTCTGCATTTTTTTTCTTTACACGCGACCTCCCGTTTGCATATCCGGGATTCAACAGGCCTCATGGACAAGACGATTCTCCGGATATCATCGACGGTGGGGAACTGCACGTGACCCAATCTCCTGGGGGGGGAATGCTCCCGGGCTTGCATTCCCGGCATTACCGTGGCATATCTTCGCATTTTGATCCTGAAAAAAGGTGGATATTTCCCTTTCAGGAACCCCGCTACATTTTCGGCCGTATCGGGCTTTGGCCAGGCCCGGATTCACCGGACAACCTGTAGATCATCCCGTTTTTGCGGAAATGGGAGGGCTGCTAAATTGCACGGTCTGAATCCATTTAAAATGCCTTTTTTTCAAAAATAAGGCAATAAACAGATATTCTCCGTCGGTGTTGGCACCGCTTCCACTGCCGAATTTCCGGGCATCGATCCGACCGTAATTTCTCCGTCGGAGAATCAATCAAGGTGAATGACGTTCCCTACACCCCCTGATAAAGGGAGGATCGCTGTCAGCCGGTGATTCGGGATCCAGCGAGAGCTCCGCAGGGATCCGGAAAATCGGTTTACCTTTTTACGAATCCGATTATGATTTTCATAAAAAAACCGGATCAGGATTTTCTGCTCCCATGTAATCATTTGATATCAATTATGATGCTCTCATAGGATCCGTCAACGACGCCAGGGCATCCCCTGTTGAGATAGTGCCGTACATAATCGCGGAGAAATTTCTAGAACAGGTAATGCAGAGGCATCGAAATGCGCCCCCGCCCCCAAGGGAGGCAGAGCTGGCGCAAGGGGGGCGATCAAATATTCTGAAATAGTTTTCTGCAGAGCACGATTTACTATGAAAATGGCCTCGCCATTTTCATGGGTTTGTATGCTTGCGGCCCTTCGGCATCATGTCTGTTTTCATATGTAAACCGGATCGCGAACGAAAAATCTGCCCGTCTGCCGGTATCTTCAGATCGTTACCCCGAGGATATCGAGGAGGACGAGGACGCATACCCCGGGGACCCCCCCGATGGCGCAGATGAGGACCGTTGCAAGGTCGTAACCCAGGTCGGGTTTTCCCATCCACTGCATGACATGAAGGTAGTTCAGGACAATAAGAAGTATCAGCCCGGCGACCGCGTTTGCGATGAGCACCGAGAGCTTCTTGACTAGGTAGTAGACAACCGCAACAATAGCCACGACCAGAAGGATGGCAATAAGAACGTCAGTCATCTTTCAACCCTTTTTTCTATTTACCGTATGGATTCCCGTTGACAATACCTTATCGGTTTCCTGCTCCAAATTCAGAGAGGAGAGACCTTACTTGAACGATTATCGTTGTGGGTCATTAAAAATGTTGTCGACGCTGGGTGAAATGGGCATTCTTCTCATCACGTTTGTCCATCGCGCATGAGATTCGCCGCCAAACACGATTGTGGGGCTGCTCCCTCGAATACGGCGCTCGGAAATCTCGGAAAACCACGGACTTGCTGTTTTATAATTCAGGGCTCAATCTCGAAAGGAAGGATTCGGCGTATCCATGGCTTATAGTATCCCGTTCTCTTGAGAATTGACTGGAATTACATGAATCGCAGAAGCTTTGAATGTTGCATAAACCTTGCTTCCCTGTCCTAGATGCAGGTCGCGGCAGCTCTCCCGGGTAAGAAGTGCCGTGAGCGGGAATCCCGCGTCAAGAATAACTCGGACGGTACTCCCATTGGGGATGACCTCAATAACCGTTGCCGACAGGCAGTTGCGGGCGCTAGAAGTTAACGGCTCTTGTGAGACAATCACGTCCTCGGCATGCAGGGTGGCAACCACGTTTCCGACGATACCAGAGGCAGCAAAAAAGGATGGGCCGGCGGCGGGAATGATCTGAGTAATTTTCCCGGCTTTCGATGATTTCCCCCGTATTATGTTGCCAATACCAAGAAACTCTGCAACAAACATATCGACGGGATGCAGGAATACTCCCGATGTTTCCCCGAACTGGATGATCTGTCCCTCCCGCATGATCGCGATCCGGTCGGCAAGAGCAAAGACATCCTCGAAATGATGGGTGATCTGGATGATCGTGGTCCCGGTGAGTTTCCGGATGCGGAACAGTTCCATGCGCATCCGCTCGCGGGTGCGGCTATCAAGTGCACTCATCGGTTCATCGAGCAACAGGATTTCCGGTTTGAGTACCAGAGCACGGGCGAGGGCAACACGTTGCTGCTCACCACCGCTCAATGTTCCCGGATACCTTCTAATGAGATGGGAAATTTCCAGAAATGAACAGATCTCCTCCACTCTCGCATGCTGTTCATCCGAAGAAATTTTCCTCTGGCTCAACCCGAAAGCGATATTGTCCCCTACGGTGAGATGAGGGAAAAGCATATAGTCCTGATATACCATGCCGATATTGCGAAGGCGAGGTTCTGTCGATGTTATCTCCTTGTCGCCAAGAATTATTCTTCCTGACTCTGGTGAATGGATACCGGCAATCGTTTCCAGAAGAACTGTTTTTCCTGCTCCGGTCGGACCGAGAATGATGAAATATTCTCCGGGCTGTATCTCAAGCGTTACGTCCCGTACTGAAAATTCGCCCAGTGTAATGGAAAGCGATTCTATGCAAAGCACGGTTTGTCACCTCTTAAAAAACATGAATACTCCGGTCGAAGTATTCCACCACACACAGGGTGAGGAGCGAGATCAGGATCAGGATGGTCGCGGCTGCAACGGCAAGGTTTAGGTCTCCCGTCGAAATGTTCAGATAGAGCGCGATTGGCAGCGTCTCGGTCCTCATCGTTGTTGCCCCGGCAACCATCAGCACCGCACCGAACTCCCCCATGGCCTTTGACCACGTGATTATCGCACCGGCAAGGAGGCCGTGCCGTGCCATCGGCAGAGTGACGTGAAAAAATGCACCGGTGTCCGTGCATCCGAGAGTCTTTGCCACATGCTCATACCGTGGATTGATGGCAGAGAATGCAGACCGCAGGATCCGGATCATATAGGGGATGTTGACGAAGACCTCGGCCACTATGATGCCAAGCGGGGTAAAAATTACCGCAAATCCCGCCTGGTCCAGCGCCTTTCCCCACGGGGTTGTGCCAAAGAAGAGGAGAAGAGCGATCCCGGCAACCAGCGGGGGCAGCGTGAGCGGGAGGGTCAGGGCAAGGGTTGCACATTTTTTTCCGAAAAACTCGTACCGGGCAAGAGCGTAGGCAACCGGGATGGCGAGCGCGATACAGATGGTTGTCGATAGTACACTCGTTATAAGACTGAGCAGGATAGCGAATTGGATTTCAGGGCTCGCAAGGTTTATCGCAAGAGCCGATAGCGGGGAATAGAAGATCAGGCCAAGAAGGATGACGCTGATGCTGATAAAAATGATATACGTCAGAAAAAGGAAAAATTTTCGCATCAGCTAACTTCCTTTTGGTTACTGGCTCTTCTGGTTTTTTATGATCTCCTGCTGGGCGCGGATGCTGGTCTTTCGGATATTTTCGATATGGCGATCAGTTACCCATCCGGTAATAGCATGAGGGATGCTGTCGAAAGCCGGGATATACGGTTTGACATCTAGGACCGGTGTGCCCTCCAGCAGATCCAGACCGGTGACGTGGAGTACCCCCTTATCGATGCTATTCAGTGCGACATAGGAAATACCGATCGGGTTGGGGCGGTTGAAGTGGCGGGTGGAAAAAATCCCATGCGGGGTCTCTCCATCGGATAATGGCTTTTCCATGAGTGCCTGCCGCTCTGCACGATTGAAATGGGAGAGGATTATAAGATGGGAGAACCCGTCAATACTCATGAGCCCTTCCTGGTATTCCGGGAATATCTCGATACGTCCTTCTGCCTGCGAGAACAGGCTCTGGAACGGGGGGGCCCCGGCTTTCCGGAATGGAGAATGGGCGATGCCGATTGGGGTGAAATCTGCCATAGTGAACCTCGTGCACAGTTATTCTCTTATGGCTTGACCTCTGCATAGGCAGGGTCCGGGTAACCGGGGAATCCATGCCTGACAAAGATCGCTTTTCCTTCATCCGATGCAACGAAATCGGTAAATTTCTGTGCATTATTCGGATTTTTCGTGAACGTTGTCACTCCGATTGGGACGATCAGCACGACATTGTCACTGGCCGGGATGGTAATGGCGTCCATCTTTTCCGTGTTGATCTGGTCCAGGGTAAGAAGTGATACATCCGCCTGTCCGGTATTCATTACCACGGTCAGTTCGTTGATAGTCGGTGAGCGGGTGACGACATTCTTCTCGACTGCTTCGGAGATGTTGAATTTTTTAAACATTTTTGCACCGGCTTTACCGATAGCTGTGGCATTTGCATCACCAAGGGCAACCTTCAGGCCGGGAATTGCAAAATCCCTGATAGTTGTGATGCCCTTCGGATTTCCTTTCTGAACGGCAATCACGGGTACATGGTACGCGATCATCTGGTAGTCCCCGACAAGGCCCTGCGATTTTGCCGTGCCGTACTCGACTGTTGATCCCGGAATGAAGACATCGCCTTTTTGTGTCAGGTTCATCTGGGAGATGAGCGTCCCACTCCCACCGTAATTGTACTGGATGCCGATCCCATACTTAATGGTGAATGCTTTCCCGATGTCCTCCATGGCACTCTTGAGTCCTGCCCCCGAGTATACGAGGAGACTCTCCTGGGAAGATGCGGGAGTATTGGTTATCGCAACGGTACTTGCCATTATACTGCCCGGTTCAGATGTGCAGCCTGTGAAAAGGAGCATTCCTGCAATGAGGAGCATGAACACGAATCCAATAAGTTTACTTTTCATCTTTTACAATTAGCGAAAGTTAAATAAAAATGTTGTTGAATTGATTGGGGTGAATGGTCCTGATGAAAAGGTATACCCGCTGGTTTCACTCAGGGGAGTAATCCTTCTTCATGACATTTCCAGGCCGGACAGATTCCGCGCTGTACGATAATAAAAAAGGAAACAGACGAATATGAAATACACCTATTGTAAGCGGAACCGCAACATCCTTGACGCATCCGACAGGTGTTTGCTTTGGTATCCCCATACGTCAAAACGATTGTCGAACGGTTCCCGGGAACCTATTTTGTGGAATATCCGATCAGTATCGATACGATACCTCTCCTGCATTTTTCCGCAGGTAAATACCTCCAGGGGAGTACGATTGGATGTAATTTTTCCTGTCCCGGTTATGTTTCTGAAACTCTGACCGGCATGGTGGATGAACTTGTACCCGCGATGAGGAAACGGAAACCTGATGACGTGATTGCCCATGCTCACGCAGAACACCGTGCATAAGTGAGGGAGGGTAAGTTTGTTTGTATTCCCTATGCCGTAGAGTATAGCCTGGGATGGAAGTTTTTTATTTGCCAATGATATGCTGTTTATTTAGTTTTATCGACGGCAGGATGAGCGAACCTATGGCCCGCGATTCCTTACTGAGGCCTGCGATGTCCTTATGCAGGTCGAATACATTCCCGGACAGCATGGCGCTCCTCACGGGTTCCTCAAATCCCCCGTCTTCCATCCAGAACGCATTGGATAGTTCCACGGAGAAGTCCCCGCTCATCGGGTTGGCCGTATGTGCCCCCACGACATTGTGGACATACACCACCCGTTCATCGGACACATTTCCCCGCTTCCCATCCACGATAAAATTGTGATGGCCGATGGCCGGCAGGCCTCCGAATCCCCCGCGGACCGCAGACCCTGTCGTCTTTTTACCATAACGGTAGGCCGTTTTAAGGTCATAGGCAAAGGTCTGGAGCACACCATCACGGACAAAGTCGATCCTCCGGGTCGGTGTCCCCTCGGCATCCCATCGCACACTGCCACTCGCCCGGGGCAGAAGGGGATCGTCATACATTTCGATCCGGGGATCTGCGATGGTCTGGCCAAGCGACTGCGCAAGCCGCGATCGCCCTGAGTGGACACTGCGTCCATTGAGTGCGGGGATGAATACATTGCCCAGCAGTTCTGCGTACGCGAGAGGAGAAAGAACCACCGGATAATCACCGGTCGGGATGTCCTTCCCGTCAGCGGATTTGCACGCAAAGAAGGTTGCCTTCTCCCCGACATTACGGGGATTGACATCCTTAAGGGAACACGCGTGGTCAAATTCGTAGCCGGTTGACTGCCGGTGAATCGCTTCAAGGGAAAGGGACACTCCCGAATGGCGGTCCTTGTACCGGATACCATGGCTGTTTGCGAATGTTACCGACGAAACCGATAGGGATGCGGATCCTGCGGTCACCTCTGCCGGGTGCTCAGCTGCCCCTTCGAGCATCCTCTCAAGCAGGTCGCGGGCACGGGCCGGATCGCATTCCAGCGCAGGATCGAACGAGAGGGGGGAGGCAGGAAAGGAGACCGGTTCCGGCAGGCCGTTCCAGGTTTGCGGGGTGGATAGTTTTCCGCTGGCAATGGCAGCGACAAGACACTCCCGCCACGTGCCGGGGTCGTTGGTGCTGGAGGATCCAATCCTCCCGTTATGGATGGTCCGGATGCCAAGGCCGCAGTCCCGGGAGCTCGTGGCGAGGTTTACCTTTTTCTGTTTTAAGTCTGCTGAAACGGAGGTACCTTCAACGTAAAAAACCTCTACTTCATCGACAGATTTCAATCCTTCCCTGATAAGGTCTTCAATCCACGCCACTGCCACCCACCACCGCATCGAGAAGGAGGACATGAGGCGCCCCGTCGCTGACCGGTACGCTCTGACCGCCTTTCCCGCAATATCCCGGGCTCATCTTCCGGTCGTTCGCACAGAGGGTAATCCGGTAAAGGGTCGATAGGATCTCACCGGAGAGCGAGACGTCCCGGATCATTTTTGTACACTCGCCATCTTCCACGAGATACCCGTATTCTGCATTGAACTGGAATATTCCCCGCCCGGGATCGACCTGGCCGCCGCGGGAGCCTTTTAAAAAGATCCCGTTTTTGCATTCCGCAAAGATCTCCGCTTCGGATGCATCACCATTCTCAATGAACGTGTTGCTCATCCGGACCAGCGGGGGTTCCCCGGGCATGGCGCGGGCATGGCCGGCAATGCCGTTCCCGACCGCCGCCAGCGACTCGCGGTTGTGGAGAAATGCATTGACGACTCCACGGCTGATGATCTCGGTCCTCCTCACGGCCGTGCCCTCTGCATCCACCGGATCAAATCCGAACTCAAAGAGAGCGGGGTCATCGACAATGGTGAGAATGGTATTGCCGATCGTTTCCCCGGTTTTTCCTTTCAGCACGGAATTCCCCTCCTGGATGAGGTCCCCCTCGCTCGCATGGCCAACCGCTTCATGGGCAAAGACACCCGCAAGTTCAGGATCGAGGACTGCGTGCATCTTTCCTCCCTTCACCGCGCCTGCATCGAGCAGGGCAACCGCGATTCCGGCAGCTTTTTTACCGGACTCCTGCCGGTGGCGGAGATCGAAGCCGTGGATGGTATGCTCCCGTTCGTACCCCATCTGGACATTCCCGTTCCGGGAGGCGACAGCAAGAACGTTGAATCCGGAACGGCAGATCTCATATGCATATTCATTGGCCGAACTGTCCAGAAACCGGACCTGTTCGATCCGCTCGTTATAATTTGCCCGCCGGTTTGTGACCAGCGGGTGACGGGCAGCCTCTTCGATTCCGGCAAGCAGCGAGGACTTCTCTTCGATACTGACCGATCGGGGATCCTCCTTCATGGGGGGTACGGGAAGGATGCCGTGGGGCACATCGCCAAGCTCGACGATCTCTTCCGTGATGCCCGCCAGGTTCTGTGCAGACGCGATCAGGTCTTCGAACTTTTTACCGGTGCAGGGGGTAAAATTGTCGATCTGAATGACACCCCAGCCGGTCCGGTCGAGGACCCGGAGAACCGCCTTGTTGAAAAAGGAAGTTCCTGCAGACTCGACAACGCCGTTGTCGATATCGATATGGGTCACCTGGCCGGTTACATGCCGCAGGTCATAATATGTTACGCCGCCCATTATAGTCAGGCCGTTGTCTGGTTCGGCACCGTGATGTCGGGGATCATCGCCGTTGACCGCATTGCCATCTTCTTGAGCTTGATTAAGAAGCTCTCCGAGTTTTCCGGGACAAGAGCATACTTGAGGACATCATCGATCGTGTCAACGGGTATGATCGTAACAAGCGGCTTGTACCGTTCCTCGATCAACACGTCGCCGACATTCATCCGGGGGATGAGGACCGTCTTTATGCCCGCCTTCGCTGCAGCTTCAATCTTATACGTAACGCCTCCGATGGGCAGTACATCTCCCCTGACGGAGAGGGAACCGGTCATCGCGATGTCCTGCCGGACAGGGATGCTTTCAATCGCGCTGATCACAGCCGTAGCAATGGTGATCGAGGCTGAGTCTCCTTCAGCACCGTAGGTCCCGATGAACTGGATGTGCACATCCATGTTCTTGATGTCTTTACCGGTGAATTTCTTGATGAGGGCAGAAACGTTCTTGATGGACTGCTGGGCGATCGACTCCTCGTCTTTCAGCCACGGTTCCTGCCTCCTGCCTGAGATGCCGGTGGCGATGATCTGGCCGCTCTCACCCTGTGCCGGGGTCACTTCTGCCATGATGGGGAGGACCGAGCCGGCATCATTGCCGGTGACTGCAAGACCGTTGACGCGCCCTAAGCGGGTGCCTTCGACAACGGTCATCTCGTACTCCCGTAAGTGCTGGGTGATCTCCGCGGACACCTGGTCCTCAATGGACCGTGCGGTCTTTTTCGCCGCTATAACGTGTGCAGCAGTGGTAATCTCGGCTTTTTCCTCGCGTGCAATATCCCCTGCAACGCGGATGAGGCCGCCCATGTCACGCAGCTTGAGGGTCAGGTGGCCTTTCCGGTTCGAGCGCCGGCGGGCTTCCCGGATGATCTCGTCAATCGCGCTCTGGTCGAAATGCGGGATCTTCCCGTCGTTCTTGACTTCCTGCGCAATGAACCGGATATATTTCTGCCGGTTGTCGTCCGTGTCCTCCATGCTCTCCGCCATATAGACTTCATACCCGTACCCGCGGATACGGGAGCGCAGGGCTGGGTGCATTCCCTGGATGGCATCGAGGTTACCGGCAGCTATCATGACGAACCTGCAGGGTACCGGTTCCGTACGGACCATGGCACCGCTGGACCGCTCGCTCTGGCCCGTGATCGGGAACTCCCCCTCCTGCAAAGCCGTGAGCAGGTTCTGCTGGGAGTGCGGGTCCAGGGTGTTAATCTCATCAATAAACAGGACCCCGCCGTTCGAGCGGTGGATCGCTCCTGCTTCGACACGGTCGTGTGACGGGGTTTCAAGGCCGCCGCTCTGGAACGGGTCGTGCCGGACATCGCCGAGCAGCGCACCGGCATGGGACCCGGTCCCGTCGATAAAGGGTGCGATGCTCTTGGTATCGTTGGAGACCAGCAGCTTGGGGACCATCGCCTCCTCCCGGGGGGTGCTGTACCGCAGTGCCATGAAGACGAAGGCCCCGGCGATAAGCCCCATTAAAAGCTGCATGGTGATGATGGCGTACCCTGCGATACCCAGTAACAGGAGCATCAGGAGCGTGTTCCGGAACTGGATCTTCTTCTTCGCCTCTGCCTTGTGAGCGGCAACGATCTGCTTGCCACGTCCCGCGGCAACCGTCCGGATAACCGGATTATTGTTGTCATCCGAGTTCGGGTAGACGAGGATGTCCTGCAGTTCCTCCTTGGGCAGGAGCTCGGCCATTGCCTTTGCGAGCATGGACTTGCCGGTACCCGGGCTCCCGATCATCATGACATGCCGGCGCTGGATAGCTGCCTTCTTGATTACCTCGACAGCATGTTCCTGGCCGATGACCTGATCGATGAGTTTTACCGGTACCTCGATCTGGGAGGATGCAGATACCGCGGCCGGACCAGCTGCTGATACGGGGATGGTCGCTTCAGGCTTCTTTTCGTCCGTTCGCGGGGATGACTGTCCTTCTAATTCCATTGCAGGATTGACCTCATTTGAACCACAGGGTTTTCATATAATTTGTCTCATCCTAGTTTAAGTACTTTCAGCTGATCCCCATTGACGAAGGAGTGCGGGGATCCGGAGTGTCTTTTTGAGATTTTCAGGAAGGATAGCCCAAAGCGGAAAAACTACAATATCATACGCTGAATAGTAATCCACTGCGGACAAAAGTCGCCCCGGTTTCCTCACATTCAGGGAATGATACCATGAAAGTCATCTGCACGGAAAAATCCCAGGTTCTTGCCACCCAGGTTGCAAAAGCACTGAAAACCAAGGTTGTCGATGTTAAATATTCCCGTTTCCCCGACGGGGAACACTACCTCCTGGCCGGGGAGATGGATGACGAGATGGTGATTGTCGGGAGCGTTGTGGATAGTGACTCCCTCGTCCAGCTGATGCTGCTCGTTGATGCATGCGACCATGCAACGAACCGCCTTGTCCTGCCCTATATGGCCTATGCCCGCCAGGACAAACGGTTCAAGGCAGGAGAGCCGATCAGTTCCCGGGTGGTTGCACGGGCACTCAGCCCGGGCGTGTCTGACGTAATCACCGTCAATATCCATGAGAAAGAGGTCCTGAAGTCATTTTCCGTGCCGGCTCAGAACCTCTCGCTTGCAAAGGATATCGGGTCCTATATCAGGAGCCTCCATCTCGACAATCCGCTTATTCTTGCGCCCGATGAAGGGGCAATGGTCTTTGCGGAGCAGGTTGCATCCGTCGGGGGATGGGAATACGATCATCTCGAGAAAACGCGCCTGAGCGGGGTTGAAGTCAGAATGACCCCGCGACAACTCAGCGCAACATCGCGCTCGGTGGTGATCGTGGATGACATTATCTCCACCGGAGGCACAATCGCAACAGCCGCCGCCATGCTCTACCAGCAGGGTGCAAAGGATGTGTTTACTGCCTGTGTCCACGGTGTCTTCACCGGAGGGGCGTATGTCCGTCTCATGGCAACCGGTATCAGGGACGTGGTCTGCAGCGATACGATCGAACGGAGCTGCAGCAGGATATCCGCAGCTGACCGGATCGCCGAGGCTCTCCGGAAGAGCTGATTGCAGGGATGTATGAAAGCTCACTCTCTCTTCCGGTCCGGGTTCCTGCCATGAACACCATCCTTGATACCAGCTTTTTTTTCGGCGACTTTCCCGCAGAGGGAGAACTCTTCACGGTTCCGACTGTTGTTGATGAGCTCAGGGATATCCGTGCAAAAGGTAATTTTGAGAAATGGTGTGCCCGGGGCCTGAGGGTGCAGTCACCGACTGAGGAGAGCAGAAAGCGGGTGATCTCCGCTGCAGAAAGGACAAAAGATGTCACGGTTATCTCCGCTACTGATATCGGCCTGCTTGCCCTTGCACTTGATCTGGGGGCAGACCTTGTTACGGATGATTTTGCAATCCAGAATGTTGCCCTTGTCCTCGGGGTGAAGACGGTGCCGATCCTCCAGAAAAAAGCCCGGCGCGTTCACTGGAGGTACCGGTGCAGCGGCTGTGGCAGGTACGCAGAACAGGACGGGGAATGCCCGGTCTGCGGGGCGGCGATTAAAAGAAAACTTAAATAGAGAGCGGCGAATCTTTTTTGCATGTCTTCCCTTGACGATCTGATAAGCCGGGCAAAAGTCCTCCTTGCAGAGGGGCACAGCCCGGGTCAGATTGCAGATGAATTATCCCTGTCCATGGAAACGGTCACCTGGCTCCTGACCCAGGCCAAGGGCACTGCCGCACCCAAAGATGTCCATATCGACTGGACCGCAGTCTCGAGCCAGGGGCCCCTTCTTGAAGAAACCGCACAGATGCTGATGAGCAGGTACTACCTCTCCTGTCCCGATGCCAGTGAATCCCCTTCAGCAGAGGTCATCGTGGGTATCGCCCTTTCGGGAATACCGCTTGCAACGATCATCGCTGTACAGGAAGCTGCCCAGCTTGCCATCTACCATCCCGCAAAACAGAATACCAGCGACAAACCGACCGGATCGTTCAGCGGTAACTTCGCGGCTGTCGGGGGCCGTCGTTGCATCATTGTCGATGATACCATCACCTCCGGCAACACCATGCGGGAGGTTGTGAAATACGTAAAAAAACATAACGCCATTCCGGTCGCTATATGGGTTATCTTTGACAAGCGCGGTATCAAGGACGTGGACGGGATCCCGGTCTTTTCCCTCTTTAAAATTTCCCGGATTGACTGATCCCCTTTTTTTCCGGAAGAAGACGCGATGCGTTTATATAGAAGTTCAATTCCACCTTTTACAACATCGGAGGATCAATTATGCAGTCCCAACAGCCAATTATCATTTTAAAAGAAAATGTAGAGCGTAATTACGGGAAAGAGGCCCAGCGCTCGAATATCGCGGCAGCAAAAGCGATTGCAGGAGCTGTCAAGTCAACCCTCGGTCCCCGCGGCATGGACAAGATGCTTGTCGACTCTACCGGGGATATCGTGATCACCAATGACGGCGCGACCATCTTAAGCGAGATCGCCGTACAGCACCCCGGTGCAAAAATGGTCATCGAGGTTGCCCATACCCAGGATGATGAAGTCGGCGACGGAACCACCACCGCGGTCATCCTTGTCGGGGCACTGATGGAGCAGGCGGAGGGCATGCTCGAACAGGGTATCCACCCGACGGTCATTGCACAGGGTTACCGCATGGGCATGGAAAAGGCGCTGGAGATTGTAAACAGCCTCGCCCTCAAGGTCGAACCGACTGACAAGAAGACACTGCTCAAGATTGCCAACACGGCAATCACCGGCAAATCGATCGAGCAGGTCAAGGACAAACTCGGTCTTATTATTGTCGATGCGGTCATGGCGGTGGGCGAGAAAGTCAGCGGGAAGGTAGCCGTTGACGAAGAAGATGTGATGATCAAGAAACAGAAGGGATCGTCGATGGACGATGCCGAACTGATCCGGGGCGTTGTCATCGACAAGGTCCGGGTCCACGAGGGAATGCCCAAGAAGGTCCAGAAGGCAAAAGTGGCGCTGGTCGCTATGCCTCTTGAGATCACCAAGACCCAGGTGAAGGCAAAGATCAAGATCACCAGTGCCGATCAGGTCAACGCGTTCAGCGAGCAGGAGCGCGAGGCATTAAAGAAACTCGCTGATGCGATCATCGACAGCGGTGCAAATGTCCTCTTATGCCAGAAAGGCATTGCTGATGCTGCACAGTTTTACCTTGCCAAGAGCGGGATCCTCGCCCTGGAGGACGTTCCCGAGAAGGACATGAAATACGCGGCACGGGCACTTCACGCCAATATCGTCAACAAACCAGAGTCCCTGACTGCAAAAGACCTCGGTGTTGCCGATCTTGTCGAAGAAGACGATGATGGCAAGGTAACACGGGTTTCCGGGTGCAAGAACCCCAAGACCATCACCATCCTGCTCAGGGGAACCAGCGACTACCTGCTCGATGAACTCGAGCGTGCAGTTGTTGACGGTACCCGCGTGGTCATGGATGCCATGGAAGACGGCACGTATGTAGTCGGCGGCGGTGCTGTCGAAACCGAGCTCCTTATGAAGATCCGGGACTACGCGTCTACTGTCGGGGGACGGGTCCAGATGGCAATCGAGGCCTATGCAGCAGCATATGAGTCCATTCCCCGTGCACTTGCAGAGAACTCCGGTTTCAACCCGATCGACAAGCTGGTCGAACTCAAGAATGTCCACTCGAAAGGCAAGAAGAATGCGGGGCTGAATGTCTACGAGGGCAAGGTCATCGACATGCTCGCCGAGGGCGTTATCGAACCGCTCCGGTCCAAACGCCAGTCAATCCAGAGCGCTTCCGAGACTGCCATCATGCTCATCCGCGTCGATGACATGATGATTACCCAGCAGGGCGGCAAGAGCGGCGCTGCTCCCGGGATGTAATTCCCCAAATTTCTTTTTTCCCCGACAGTTTCGTTTCGCATATGTCAGATATCGCACCCGTCTCCTGCCACACGTCCAGGGACAGGAAAGATCCAGTCCGCCCCTCGTTCCCGTTCCCCGCATGCATGGACGGGGCAGATAACTATTAGAGTAAGCGATGAAAAAAATACAAGGGCAACGTGCCGAGGTAGTCTAGCCCGGGAAGGCGGTAGCCTCGAAAGCTGCTGGCGCTTCGCGCCTCGGGAGTTCAAATCTCCCCCTCGGCGTTTTCTCTTTTACTCTTCGGAGGTGCTATTCGGTCCGTTGAAAACGGCAAGTCCGACATACAGAACTGCCCCTTTTATTGACCAGCGCAGAAATTTCCGCATTTCGGAAAAATATTCGATTTAATGCCTTTTTTTTTGAGAATTCACATAAAAAGGGGGATTTATGATTGCTTTGAGTTATCAAAAAAAATAAATAGTGCATGTTCATAGTATATGGTTACAAGACAGCTGTACCAAAGCGCACGGCAGTATTATATAGACAGGATGACAGTGAGGTTTCCATGGCCCGGATAAAACAGAACAAGCCAGCAATTTCGGCGGATGCAAAGTCTTTCCGTGCCATTCGCAGGCTGAATCTCAACCGGACGTACATGCCCCTCAAAGTCGGTGCTATTGCCGGGTATATTCTCCTTGGGATGCTCTCGGCCTCCACCTCCATGTTCGGTATCCTTGTCGGCGCCATGCTGCGCATGATAGGGCTGTAGGGAGCCTGCGGGGATCCGCTTTTCCTTGGATTACGGGTTTTTTAATTGCAGTTCTGCGGGAAGGGTGTGCGTATTCTGTTATATCAGATATAGGCCAGGATCCCCAGCAATCCATGAACCAGTGCGAGGAGGATTGCACACGCTGCACAGACAGGATGCCACCGGAACGGGATGACCCGTATTCCTTTTTTATTCATAATGGCTATCGCTGCTGTGAACAGGATGCCAAGGAGGGTAAGGATCCCCAGGTACAGGATAAGGGGTTTTCCGAAAATCAGGTAATACGTAATCTCCTGGAACATGGTTCATACCTCAACGAGTATAGTACCCTGCATTTCCGGGTGGATCGTACAGGAAAAATCATAGGTGCCCGCCCGGTCGAACCGCTGGCTTGCAGACTGGCTCGTACCAAGGAGGTACGTAGAGGTGGAGAACGCTTTGTCCACAAATTCAAGCCGGTGCGGGCGGTCGTCTGCGTTTACCCACCGGACGGTCGAATTGATCTTTACCGTCATGTTTGCAGGCTTAAACGTATTTTTTTCGATGATTATCGTATTGTCTGACACCGACGCTATTCGTGAAGGAGTGACAACAGGGGTAGGGAAGGTAATGGGTAAAACCGGTGAGGGGCTTACCGGAGCGACAGCCGGGGTAACCGCGGGTTGTGCAGGCGGGGATTCAGAACATCCGCAGATGAATATAAACGGAAGGGCAATAATGAGGAGGAGCGGGACTGGTTTCATAGATGCCGGTCAGATTTTTCCCTTTAATAAGTTGATGGCGTAACCGGTTAAACGGGCGTTTTTCGTATCTGCGTTACGGTGTTATAAGATCCTGCTCTCGCTGGGGTAGACAGGAAACCGTTGATGAGCCGAGCGTCTCTAAAAATTCCTCCAGATGATAATGATCGGCAACCAGCATCTCACGGAACAGTGGCTCCGGAAGGGCAGAAGCAAACTTCCAGCCATCCACCGGCAACAGGGGAAGAATCTCCGATGCGACGGAGTAATCCATTGACTGGATCTCACGGACCGCCCGGGCTACACGTTCGCCGGCAGCATCTTTTCCTGCACGGTTCACGATGAGTATGAAATCATCGTACCGTACCTGTACCTGCCGGCCAAGGCGGTGCCGGAGCAGGATGGCCAGCACGCGGTTGAACCTGCTCCCGTTCATGGAAACGACGATGACAGACCCCTTTTTCTCATCCCCCTGTTCGATGATATACATGCCCTCCGGCCCGATACCGTCAGGGAACTGCGCCAGTGCCCGCTGCAGCTGTTCCTGTTCATGCAAACCCAGCGGAAGCGTGGTTTTTTTTCGCGACCGCAGCCGTTGCACGGCACGGCATACCAGCTGAGAAAACCCATCTTCACTCCCCCCCGTCCAGAAGACCCGGGACGATACCGCTCCCCCGGGAACAACAACGACAATATTATGCCCCTCGTCACTCTTGACCAGTGTCCAGCTGCGCCCGCCAAGCGAGACATTTCCTGCACCCCGGCTGTTGACAAATTGTGCATCGAGCATTCCCACCACTTCGCCATCGGGTGTGACAGCCCGGTACTCACCCCCCCCGCTGATCATCGAATACAGGTCTTTCCAGTTCGATTGCCCGAACACCCGCTCGGCCTCAGGACCCGGCATTATCATCCCGCCGTCTGTCGTGAGATACCCGAGGCCGGTGAGATGATTAAGGATCCGGTCCAGGATTTCGGGAGATATCCCCCCAAATACCGGGGCAGTGAGTACAAATGATTCCAGCTCCCGCCTTGTTGTCCAGGAATGATTGTGAAGATAGAGGAAAACCTGCTGAAGCAGGACAGTATAGGGTTTTCTGAGTGGACGGAGATCCTCGACATGCTTCTGTACCGCGCATTCGATGATGGCAACACTGCAGAGAAGATCAAAGGGACTTTTCAGGATCCAGGCAACGAATGCAGCTTTCCCCCGTCGCCCGCTCCGCCCCATGCGCTGGAGGAATGACGACACGGAATCCGGGGGGCCCTGCTGGACCACTACATCGAGATCCCCGATATCGATACCCAGTTCCAGCGTGCTCGTGCAGACAATACAGGCGCCCTCCTGCGAGTTGAACACCTCTTCTGCCAGCTTCCGGGCGGCCGGGGCAATCGAGGAATGATGGATGTGAAGGTTCCGGATCCTTCCGGCACATGCGTTCACCAGATGTTCTGCGCTGCTGCGGCTGCTGACAAATACCAGCGCCTTTCTGCCGCTGACGATCCGGACCAGTGCATCGATCCGGTCATTCTCCTCCGGCTCGACAATAAAGAGGAACTGCTTCTCCTGAGGGGCGGCAGGGACATGGACCAGTTCCGCCGCATACCGCCCTTCGGAGAGCCAGTGCAGGAGCTCATAAGGATTCCCGGCAGTTGCAGAAAGACCGATCCGCTGGATCTTCCGTTTTGTCAGCTGGTCCATGCGGTAGAGCAGCATCCGGAGGTGCACACCCCGCTCCGATTCGACGAAAGCATGGAGCTCGTCAATTATGATGTACCGCACCTCCTTAAGGTCGCGGGCCAGGGTTGTTTCCTGTAAGAGGACTTCGAGCGATTCCGGGGTGATCATCAGGAAATGGGGAGGTTCCCCATCTTTCCAGGAACGTTCATTCGGGGCAACATCACCGTGCCATTTCATCACGGTAAGTGACGTGGGGACGCAGAAGGTGCAGAACCGCTCCTCCTGGTCGTTGATGAGAGCTTTTAGCGGAGATATATAGAGACAGGTGATCCCCGGCCGGCCGTGTTTCAGGATATCGTCCATCACGGGGATCAGGGCGGCCTCGGACTTTCCCCCTGCCGTCGGGGCTATGATCAGCGCATCGCTTCCCGCACGGATCGTACAGCAGGCCTGTTCCTGGATATCCCGGAGTTCTGTCCAGTCGAGCCGCTGGACAAGCACCTGCTGAAGGGATTCGTACAGTGATGAGAATACTGATGACACGGGTACTGGTTAGAGCGTTTGAGCTGCAGGCATTATGGCCTTTCCCCTTCCCGCCATCATCAGAAGGGTTCCCGTTCTTCACGGGGTGCAGTATGGCAGAAACCAGCCGGTAGCAGGCACGGGTACAAAAATTCGATTCTACGCATGGAAGGATTGGTCCCGCAGAAATGTTTTTTGGCTGGCGGTACCAAGGAAATAACCATGGAACTCGCACAGATGAAGTGCATAATGTACAAGGCCGGCTCCCCGCCGCTCATACGAAAGGAGACGATGGATCTTCTCGGACAGGTTCCGGGATGGTCACTCCAGGGCGGGCATCTCACCCGCACGTTCACGTTCCCTGATGCAGCGACCTGCATTGCATTCATCACAGAAATCGCGGGTTTTTCCGCAGGGGAGGGGCACTTCCCGGACATCTGCATGAAGGAGGGTCGGTTTGTTGATGTCCTGTTCTATACCTATCCCGCAGGCGGCCTGACCCTGAACGATTTTATCATGGCTGCAAAACTGAATGAGATGGGGAAGACAGAATAACCTGTCCGCATCCAAAAAAAACCAGGATTGCGCGTTTTTTTAAGGATACTGGAATTTTACGCGATGCGGTAAGCCGGGTTTTAAAAATAATCCATAAGATTCCCTGGTTTTCGGGGACACCGGGACAAGGTCAATTGCAGACTGCGGGGACGATCCTGCACCTCAGGGCCCTGCAGCCGATACCATACCTGATCTTCACTCCCTGATTGTTGCCGCCCTTGCCACATTGAAGGATGGGAACCGGACCTGCGGTAAATGTATACCGGAGAGAAACAGCCCTGTTATCCGCCACACACCCGCTGAATGATCTCAGCAGACAGCATCCCGCTGGTACAGAGAGACGCAAGGATTGCATCTGATCCCAGCGCAATGCCAAAAGACCCGATCAGCGAACCGGCAAGGATCGCAAGGAATACGAGCAGGGTGTTCATGCCAAGGAGTTTTCCGGCAATGGAGCCGCGGATCCCCCCGCTCCCCAGGACCGGCACCATCACCATCAGGACGATGGCAAAGAACCAGAGGCTGGCAATCCAGCGGCGATCCTTCAGTACCTGCCGTGTCTTCTTCGTGAGATCCGAAAGCAGGGGGCCGAGGAAGGGAATCCGGTAGGCAATATCGAAGTTCAGCGCCATAAAAAGGCCGGTCTCGACATCGATCATCACAATGGCAAGCGCCATGTACCACCACGGGATCCCGAGCGCGATCCCGAGGGGGATAACCGTCTCCTTTCCCGCGGGTGGCAGCATATAGGCGACCATGAGACCGAGCAGGGTGACGAAATCGGTGGAAGGGAGCGTCACGGCCATAACCGCGATATGGATTATGACGACAAGAACTGGTATGAGCAGGGCTGCTGCCCGGTACGGAAGGCGGTCGAATGCAGCGGTAACGTTTCCCTGTATTTTCCTTATCTTCACCCGGGTCCACCTCCCCGCTATGCCTGCCTACAACCTCCACGAATTCTGGGGGGCAACCCGCTGCATCAGGCTCCTGTAGATGGTGTCTGGATACAAGGATCGCAGGGTTTACTGCAACCCGAACTTCCGGACAATCTTTTCCCGTATGGCTTCCTGGGGGTAGGCCCCGATGATCCGGTCGACCAGCTGGCCGTGGGAGAAGAGCATGATTGCCGGGATAGCCGATATATTGAACTGCATGGCGATACGGCGGTTGTCATCCGTGTTGCATTTGCCAAACGCGACCTTGCCGGCAAATTCCTTCGACAACTCGTCCATAACCGGAGCAATCCGCCGGCAGGGGCCGCACCATTCCGCCCAGAAATCGATGACCGCGAACGGGTGGGTGCTGACAAATTCCTGGAAATGCATCTCGTCAATGTTCGTTACATTCCCGGCTTTTACGGTGTGCTTCATCTTTTCTGTCAGCTCCTCTCTGCGCTTCTCCCGTATCCGGGCAAGCTCATCATCCATGCTGATGATTATTCCGGCCCATCGAATTTAATCGTAACGGCTCACCGTGAGCGTCCGGGAATGGGGAAGTGAGTAAAGTATATCAGCGCCCCCTGACTATATTATAACCCTGATTGTAGGAAGCGAGGTAGGGTAGTCAGGATATCCCGACGGGCTCATAACCCGTAGATCGATGGTTCAAATCCATCCCTCGCTACTGGACTGTTCTCCGCATTGTTTTTTTAAAAGAGACGAGTATTTTTTTTACAACGGGATTACGTGATAACATGCGATAAACCGCAATTCCCACTGTTTGAGAGTTTTTTAGGACCTTTTGCCCGGGGCTTCGCCACAAACCGGCTGTTCCGGATCCTGTCAGATAACGCCCCGGTAAAATGCGAGCCGTTCAGCATACGGGCGGAAGGTCTCAATCAGCCGGGATTGCTCATCATCGCTCATGGGATTCTGGTCCCGGCCTGCCCGGACAAGCTGCTGTACTTCACCGGGAGTGGAACACCCGACAATAACAAGATCGGTATCCTGGGCAAGGGCAAAGCGGATGAGCGTTTCCGGTAGGATCCCGGCATCGGGAAAGATAAAATTTTTTGCACCCAGCGTCTTCATCCCGATCACCCCGATACCATGGTCCCGGGCTGCCTTAATCACCCTGTCTGAAAATCCGCCAATGACTGCCTCGACGGGATTGACCGGCAGGAGAACCGCATCAACATCCCAGTGGCTGACCGCATGGAGGAGCATTGCCGGGTCATGATGGCCCGTAACACCGATACCCTGCACCATCCCGGTATCCCGGGCTTCGGTGAATGCACGGAGTGCTCCCTCCGGTCCTTCGATCTGCCGGATATCGTCCATATCCCGTACATCATGGATCTGCCAGAGCCCCAGCCGGTCCCGTCCCAGACTGGCCAGGGAACGGCTGAGATCCGCTCTGGCACCGGTCTCATCCCTCCTGGCGGACTTGCTGGTCTGGAACGTCTCAGCAATCCGTGCCGGGTACTGTTTCCAGAATCTCCCGAGATACTGTTCGCTCTCTGCGTAGGCCGGCGCCGAGTCGAAGTACCGGATGCCACTCTCGTATGCAGCGCTGATCACGGAATGGGCTTCCCGTTCCTTTCCTTCGGTTCGGAGCACTCCTTCCCCGCCAAGCCCGATCCGGGCCGGGCTCCCGACCAGCGACCTGAGCCTTCTTGCTGTCATGATGATCCCTTCTCTGCCCCGGAATCATAAAAACCTGCGGACAGGCACAATGGCCAGGTGTTCTATTCTTTCCGGGCCACCGTGACAATGAACGTCCGGTTCCGGTATACCACATCAACGTCGGCGAACCCGGCCTCCTTCAGCCACGCGAGCTGGTCTGATAACTTCTCGTTTTGGTCAAGGGTGTCCCGCCGTTTCAGGATCTCATTATGCTGGGCTTCCGTCAACGGCCCGTTCTGGAGAAAATCGTTCCAGTAGTCAAGAAACCGCTGCCGGAAGTACGGGGTCTCACCCTCTGCCTGATCGGCATTGACAAACAGCCCGCCCGGCTTTAATGCACCATAAATCCGCCCGAAGAGCCGGCGCTTGTCTTGTGGTGAGAGGTGGTGGATGGAGAGGGCAGAGCATATGAGGTGATAGGGCCCCCCGAGCTCCGAACTGCTGTAATCGCATACGATATATGCAGTATCCGGCCGCGTGGCAAACCGTTTCCTTGCCATATCCAGCATATTCTCGGAGATATCCATCAGGATGAGGCGGGCATCAGGGAATTTTTCCAGAAGGAAGGCACTCAGGAGGCC
>Ga0105103_10000288_pt1 | contig 28093 bp, 28 predicted proteins | sample PPLLaktember2015_2_FD_79107 | JGI IMG/M metagenome (GOLD analysis project Ga0105103, IMG submission 79107) | Freshwater sediment microbial communities from Prairie Pothole Lake near Jamestown, North Dakota, USA - PPLs Lake P7 Core (6) Depth... | ecosystem: Environmental > Aquatic > Freshwater >...
AGGTCAACATCCGCATCAGGGCACGCCAGATGGCGATCAAAGTAGGGTCTACGGGCCAGGGCGTGCAGTGGCAGCTTGGGGTGCCTAGACTCGATCTCAGGCCGGATGGGCGTAAATCGTGAGTATCTGGGCCAACGTCATCAAGCGCTTCAAGGCACCGGCACTGCCGCTGCCAACGCCTGTCTACGACCAGAACTACGTCAACCAGCTACTCAGCGTCCTTCGGCTCTACTTCAACCAACTCGACAACCTTCTGGGGCAGATCGTGGATGCAGCGCCGGTCAATGTTCAGTTCTACGGCACCGCGCTAGATGCCTTCGGTCGGGCGCGGTTCAGCCAGCCCTACACCCTGTTTGACAGCCAGAACAGGTACGAGAAGAACGACCTGTTCAGCGAGACTACCGCTACGGGCGGCACGGTAACGTACACGACCAACGAGAGCACAGTCAACCTGAACGTCACGACGAGCAGCGGCTCCGAGGTAGTTCGCCAGACTTACCGTTCGTTCAGCTATCAGCCGGGCAAGAGCTTGTTGGTGCTCAATACGGCTGTTATGCCTGCGGCGCAAGACGGGCAGCGCATCCGCATCGGCTACTTCAACACCGAGAATGGCGTGTTCTTGGAGCGTGACGGAACCGCTGTTTACATCGTTAGGCGCACCTACGTGTCGGGTATGGCGGTTGACAACAAGGTGGCGCAGGCTGACTGGAACGGCGACAAACTCAACGGCACCGGAGACTCAACTTTCACGCTTGATTTGACTAAGGCGCAGATCTTCTGGCAGGACTTCGAGTGGCTTGGGGTCGGCTCGGTACGCGCTGGGTTTGTGATTGATGGGCAGGTCATCATCTGCCATACGTTCCAAAATGCCAACAACTTGACCTCGGTCTATATGACCACCGCAATCCTGCCGGTGCGGTACGAGATCACGAACACCGGAGCCACTACGTCATCGGCAACGCTCAAGCAAATCTGTTCGACGGTGATCTCTGAAGGTGGGTACGAGAAGAAGGTGGTCCCGACCGTGGTCAGGATGACAACGGCCAACACGAGCATTGGCAGCGCTTTTGTCCCGCTGATGTCGATCCGGCTGGCCTCGGGCAGGACGGGCGCGGTCATTGTGCCCGATGGGTACTCGGTGCTCCCTACAGCGTCTTCGTCCGTGACGTTTGAGGTCGTCGCAGTCAAGAACCCCACCCTGACGGGCGCGTCCTGGGGCGCTACGGACTCCAACAACGTCGAGCGAGACCTGTCCGCCACGAGCTACACAGGCGGCACTATTGTGTTTTCGCAATACGTCCTGGCATCAAACCTGTCCAGCGGTCTGATCGGAAACGGTCAAGAATACAACTGGGAGTTGCAGCTTGGCGCTACCCTCGGCGGTGTGAGCGACATCTACACTATCGCCGTCCGGGCGCTCAGCGGTACGCATAGTGCCGTCGGTTCGATGTCCTTCTGGGATCTGACTTGAGGTGATGTATGAGCCCCGGTGAAGTAAGCGATGCGATGGACGCCGCAGCGGCGGAGAGTGCAGCGGCTTCGATGGACGCCGCAGGCGGCTTGGCAGATCTAGGCGGTTTCATCTCCCCCCAGGACATCAACGTAGCCCTCGGGTACGACATCACGCCCCAGTCGATGATGGATCTCATGGGCGTTACCGCAGGCACGGTTACCGCGCCGACGCTCAATGTGTTGATGAGTGCGGGTTACGGCAACGTAGAGGGCCTCAACCCCAACAACCCCACGCAGAGCGTGGCGGAGATGTTCGCCGCGCAGAACGCGGCGAACAACCTGCCGATGGCGTTCAACTTCATGGTGCCCGGGCTGGGCACCGCGATGAACGTCGCCAAGAACGCAGTGCAGTCTTTTGGTGGGTTGCAGTCGGGCTCGATGACGCCTGGGCAGGCGCTCGGCAATCTGGGGCTTTCTGCTTTCGGCTTCGGTAACAGCGCCTTCAACCAGGGCCCCGCCATCGGCAACATGTCTACGGGGCAAGCGGCGACCGCCATCGGCCTCAATGCCCTGGCAAATCAGCTCGGCATCCCTGGCGGTGCACCTGTTCTCGGCAACGTGCTGGAGGGGCAGTTTGGGCCTGCTGCGGGGGGTCTTGCGGCGGCGCTTACAAACCAAGCGCTGGGGCAAACGATAGGGCTTGGGCCTCTGGGCGGGCTTGTGGCGCAGGCATCGGGTATTCCCGGTATGGTCGGCGGGGCCGTGGCAGGGGCGGTTCCTTCCGCGCCGCAAGGAACGGGCCTGTTGAGTGCCGCCGCAAACATGTTCGGGCAAAGTTCCACCGCGCCCGGTACTGGAGCAAACGCCGCTACTTCTTTCGGCATGCCGAATGACGGCTACTACGAAAGCTTGGGCGTAACGCCGCCTGCGACTACTCCTGCACCGATACAAGTACCAAAGCTGGAAGAGACATCCCCGGTAATTCAGCAACTGCTGTACGGCACGCAGCGCGGGGCCTACGGCCCGCTGTTCCGCTACGACATTGGAGATTGATATGGACGATTTTGATTGGATTCTTGGCGAAATAGATTCCTCTCCGGCGCGTTTAGCGGAAGAAGTGCTTTTTGACCCCTCCTACGGCGGAACACTTGGTGACCCTTCTGCGTACTACAACGCCGGAGACAGCGGGGGTTTCGATCTGGGTAAAGTACTCAGCGGCATGGGTCGCTCCGCGCTCAACTTCGCGCAAACACCGCAGGGGCTGCTGTCCATCCTGGCCGCGCTCGCTGCCGCTGCTGACCGGCGTCGGGGAACCAAGCCTTCGGGTGGTGGGGTGTCCTACGGGATGTCTGCGCCGCGCCAGTTGACAGCCACCCAAGAGAAGGGGGCCTATGGCCCCATCATGCGCTACGCCGCCGAAGGCGGGCTAATGCACGCCTACGCGCACGGAGGCCATGTCAACATGGAGGACGGCGGCTTCGTGATGACCAAGCGGGCCGTGGACGGCGCTGGCGGGCCGAGGGGCCTTGCTGCTCTGGTGCCCGGTGCACAACCGATTCGTGGGCCAGGGACTGGCACAAGCGACAGCATCCCTGCGACAATTCGTGGGGCCAAGGGCCAGACTCCGGCCCGGGTGTCAAACGGTGAAGCCTACGTCCCTCGGGAGACTGTCCAGCGTATGGGCGGTGCACGCCAGATGTACAACCTGATGAACAACCTCCAGAGGAGAGCGTGATGGCGGATGTCACCACCACAGGGCCTCAGATCCCTGTCGACCAGTCCACGCTCAGCCCCAACTTTGCGCCGTACGTCTACGGCATGCTCGGCAAGGGGTGGGAGGCGGCGAACCTGCCGTTTCAGCCGTTCAATGCCCAACGCTTTGCGTTCAGCAACATCAACCCGGCCACAGGGCAGTTTGAAGGCGGGTACTCTCCGCTGGAGCAGCAGGCGTTCGCAGGGCTTGGTGCACTAGGGGCTTACGCCCCCACGCAGTTTTCTGCAGGCTACGCGCCACCGGCACTTTCTGGTGCCACGCAGTTCGGCAACCAGTTCACCGCGCCCGGTGCATACACGCCCACGCAGTTCAGCACCGGCCTGGGGCCTGTCGGTTCGGTGCAGAGCTACATGTCGCCGTACATGTCGGCGGTGACGGACATCGAAGCGCGTGAAGCACGGCGGCAGGCAGACATCTCTCGGAACGCGGAGCAAGCGCGGCTGGCGCAGGCTGGAGCCTTTGGCGGTAGCCGGCAGGCCATCATGGAGGCGGAGCGGCAGAGGAATCTTGGCACCCAGATTGGGGACATTACCTCCAAGGGCCTGCAGTCCGCCTACGACCGAGCGATGGAGCAGCGACTCAAGGAGTCCGCGCTTGGGCTGGAGTCTCAACGCTACGGGGAACAGGCGCAGCAGTTCGGGGCTCAGCAAGGCATGACGGCGGCCCAGTCGGCGGCACAGTACGGGCTGGCGGGGCTCCAGCAGACGGAGGCTGCACGGCAGTTCCAAGAGCAGCAGCGGGCCAGGGCGGCGGAGCTGGGTGCGACACTGGGGCTTGAGGCTCAACGCGGGACGGAGGCGTCGCGTCAGTTCGGTGCCACCTATGGGCTTCGGTCGCTGGCAGATCAGCTTGCAGCCGGCAAGGAACAGCGGGCGATTGCGCAGCAGCCGTTGGACTTCGGCTACCAGCAGTTCGAGAAGTCGGTGGCCGCGCCTCGCGAGTCTGCTACGTACATGTCGTCGCTGCTGCAAGGTCTGCCCGTCAGGGCCAATCCGTACTATGGAGGCACGCAAGGTGAGTCCGCAGCGGCTAGCGCAATCAGCGGGGGCCTTGGGGCCTACAACCTGATGAACTACTTCGGCAACATCGGGAAGAAAGGCTGACATGATGCAGCAACCGCAAATGCCCGGACAAGCCGCGCCCACCATGAGCGGGCTTTTCTCTGCCATGCAGGCGAAGCAGGGCGTGCAGCAACCGGTGCCGAGCACGGTTGACTCGTTGGTCAAACTGCCGCCTGAAGTGCTGAAGCAGTTGTACATGAACCCGCCGGAAGGCGTGCCGACGTACGCCATCATCGCTGCGCGAGATCGACAGATCAAGATGCAGCAGATGCGTGAGGCACAGCAGCTTCAGTCCGCGCAGCAGCAACTGGCGCAGCAGCCGCGTACCGTGGCCGAAGGCGTCATGGGCACCGTCAACGCCGCGCAAGGCGGGCTGATGCAGGTGCAGGGGTTTCAGGCTGGCGGAGACCCGGAGATCGAGCGTATTCTCCGCAAGAGCCCTAGGGTACGGAGCCCTGAAGAAAACCAAAAGCTACGCGCCGCAGGTATTGCAACTGAACAACGCAGCGTCACTCCCGGAAGCTGGGTTGATCGGCTGAACCGTTTTCTGGAAGGCCCGTTCATTCGCGAGGCCATCACGGACGGCGCGACACGCCTGAGCGACGAAGAGCTGCGCCAACGCAGCGATGCCGGGGCGTTTACCGAGCGTGTGGCCCGTGGTCTGGGAGCCACGCAAGTTGTCCCGCCCGAGCCGGCACGGGCGCCTGCGCAAGGGCGTGTGCGGCCCGACGAGGCGGCAATTTTGCCGGAAGCTTCCGCAGGAGCCCAGACCCTCCCGCCCCCACCCCGTCAAACACCGCCCGCTACCCGGCCTCCGGCTGCAACCCAGCCTCCGCCCCTTGCACAGGCTCCCGGCCTTGCCTCGGTGTTGCCCCCAGGCACGACGCCGTTCAGCATCGAGGACTACATGAGCCGAGTGCGCGGCGCAGGCACCGTGCCCGAAGACGAGAAGGCGTTGCGCGAAGCGCTCCTGAAAGGCCGGGAGGCGCGACTGACGCGCCGCGCACAACAGCGCGAGGAGTACGGCAGGAGCCTTGACATGACGCCCGAGGAGCAGCAGCAAGCTGCGATAGCGGCAATGTTGGGCGGAGCCCGTGGGGCCAAAAGCCTCGGAGAGTTCCTGTCAGGCGCGGCGCAAGGCGTGGGCGACTTCGAGACCAAGCAGCGCGAACAGCAGCGCCAGCTCCGCAAGGAGCTGATGACGCTGGAGGACGCAGAAGAAAACCTGCGTGATGCCCTGCGGGAGAAGGAGCTTGCCTATCGCTCGGGCGACCGCGAGCGCAAGGTGGCGGCAGAAATCAAGGCGTCCGAAGCCCTGCGCGAGTACCAGTTCAAGCTGGCGTCGGAAGGCCGGGAAGAAGAAAAGGTCAAAGCAGAGAAGGATCTGCGGGCCGCGCAGAAGCTTGCTGCTGAAGCAGAGCTTAAACGTGCACAGCAGGGTGGGGGGCGCGATGATCGCGTTGATACCGGGCAAGTGAGCGCGATCCGTGCGTTGCTGGAAGAAGCCAATAAGGTGGCAAACAACCAGATGGCCCCTGACGCTGCGCGTCGCGCGGCTGCTGCGCAGGCTGCTCGGTACGAGGCACAACTCGCACGCCTCGGCGGCATGACGGTGGATACTGCGCCCACGGGTGCCGCCCCCGCGCTTCGCTACAACCCCGCCACTGGCAAGATCGAGTAACGCATGGCCTACACCGTTCAACTCCCAGACGGACGCAGTGTCGAGTTTCCTGACACCGTCTCCAAAGACGAAGCGGCGCGGATCATTCGCGCCCAGTTGGGCGTGGCTGTTGGCGGAGCGCCGGAACGGCGCACGGGCTTCGGTGCAGCCCTTGCCACGGGGTTTGAAAACCTCATCGGCTCCACCACGACGGCGGCGCAGGCCACGTTTGGGGACGAGAACAAGGCGGCGGAGCTGGCGCTGGAGCGTGCGGCCAACTCGCCCTACGCCAGTCAGGTGAGCTGGGACAAGGTCAAGGAGGCGTATGGCTCGCGCGGTGCGGTTGCCGCCGTAGGTGAAATCCTGCGCCAAGTTCCCCTGGCGATCACTGAGCAGCTCCCGCAGCTTGCTGCGGCGCTGGGCGGAGCCAAGGCTGGTGCGCTGGCGGGCACGGCAGCAGCGCCTCTCCTCGGGCCTGCGGCCCCGGCAGGCCCCGTCATTGGCGGCACTCTGGGTGCTCTGGCGACGATCTTCCCCTCGCTGTACGGCGCGAACATTGAGCGGCAGGCTGCGGAGCAGCGTGCACGCGGCGAAGCGGTGGATGTGGAGCTGGGCCCTGCCGCAGGCGCGGCGGCGTTGCAGACCGGCCTGGAGGCCGCAGCGACGTTCATTCCACTGGGCCGGCGTGTCGCCCGCAGTGTCTTCGGCCCCCAGGTCGACGCGCTACTCGGTCAGGGCAAGAAGGAAGCCGCCGAGGCGCTTGCCAAGGAGAACCTTGCCACGGTGCTTGCCAAGGGTGCCGCCGTCGGCGCTGCGACCAACGTGCCGACCGAAGTGCTGCAGGCCGTGGCGGAGCGGGCGCAGGCGGGGCTGCCCCTGTTGGACGACGATGCCCTCAAGGAGTACGGCCAGAACGCCTACGGCGGGGCGCTGGTGGGTACGCCCCTGGGTGCCGCAGGCCGTGCGATAGACCGGGCCGGAGCCCGCACCGAAGCCCGTGCAGCAGAAGAAACCGCAGCCGCCGAGCAGCGTCGGGCAGCAGCGCAGGCCGAGAAGGCACAGCGCGAGTCGCCGGAGTACTTGCTTGACCTTGAAAAGCGGTACGGCGACGCGGTCGCCCGCATGCGTGAGCTGCAGGAAGCGGTCAAGCAGCGCCCCGGCAAGGATGCAGACCCGGCAGAACGTGCAGAGCACCAGCAGAAAATTGCTGAGCTGAAGGCGTTCACCGAAGACACAATGCGCCCAGTGACGGCGGAGTATGTCAAGCGCAAAGCGGAGATTGCGCAGCTCAAGGAGAGGCAACGCGTTGAGGGGATGACGCCGTTTGACTATCTGCTTGAACAGACGCAGGTTTCGCCCATCAGAGGAATTGCGCCTGGAGAAGCCCCGCTTCGTACGGAAGCAGATACGGAAATTTTCCCGGCAGTTTCTGCGCCTGCACCCAAGGCCGAATACGCTACAAGCCGCATCGCGCTCGCAAACGAGCAGCGATACGCAGAAGGAATGGACCCGAAAGACCGCGCAAAGGTGTACGCGGAATACTTGATGGGGTCTGTACCCACTGCGCGACAGCTTGTTGCGGCAGACGAACCTATTCCTGGGGTATCCGCAAGCGTCAGCAGAAGTGTCCTGGCGCAACTGAAACTGCAGCTCAACGCATACGACAGGGCGCGGGCAGAAAGACTCAAAGGCGCACCTATTGCGCAGCTCGAAGCTGAAGAAGCTGCGGCATTGGAAGACACGGCTCGCGCAGAAGAAGCACGCCTTGCGGAAACCGAAGAACGCAAGCGTTTGGCCCCGGAGATCACTGCACTCCAGCGCATGGCTGCGCGACGCTTGCCCGAGAGCGTACGTGAGGAACCCTACATCGAGGCAGTTGCAGAACGTGCGGCGCGTGCCGCGCCTGCGCCGGCACCGCAGCCCTCCGCTGCTGTCGGACAAGTACAACAGCTTCTTACGGGGCAAGACGTAACGTACACGGCAGAAGAGCCGAAAGAACGGCAACTGCGCCGAGTTCCTGGCGAAGGCTTCAAGCTGTTTGGTGAAAGCCGCAGCGCAGCCGAAGCTGCTCCTGCCAAGACGCCGGATACCAAGCTGCTGCGGGAGCGCATCAACCGCGCACTGTTTAACCCGGACCTGTCGGACGCTGCATACGATCTTCTGCGCAGGGCCGAAAACCTGCTGCCTGATGTCGAGGTGCGCTTAGAGGCGCTGCGCACTGTGCAAGACCCCACACGCGGTACGCAACAAGACATTGCGCAGACCGCCGGTTTGCTTGAGTTGCTGGACAAGCAGCTTACGCAGATAGAGCAGCGACAAGAAGGCTTGCCGACGGCAGGCCGCACGCTTGAACGTCAGCGCCGCCCGATTACACCGGGTGCGGCAGATGTTGTCGAACCTACCTTTGGCACAAAAGACGACATTAAGCTTGCGCGGCAGAGGAACTTCGCAGATCTTGTGTCGCAGGGTTTTTCTCCTGGCGAAGCCGCCAAACGCGCATTTCAGATCGGCAAGCCCACCCGAGAAGCGCAGGAAGTCCCGACGGATCGGCTTGGCGTGCCTGTCCTGCCGCCCGAGCGCGGTCGCGAAGTTCCGGTCACGCAGCGTTTTGCGGGGCGCATCACGCCCATGCAACCGCGCGAAGCGCGGGAGATGGCTCCAGGCCCTGTGGCAGAAAGACAACCGGGGCGTTTCCTGGCGCAACAGCCTCGCAAAGGCACCATCCGGGCGCAGGGCGCACCGTTGTCTTTGGCCTCAGAGATCGAGCCGTTGCTGGACGCGCTGGAGCGGGCGCGAGCAGAAGACGCGGGGCAGCAGGTGCTGTTCCCTGAACTTGAGAAAGAGCGGGGCACGATTGCGTCCACGCCCGAAGCATTCCGCAGGCGCCTGGAGCGCTTGAAGGCCGTCAAAGACGGCTACGCCAGAGAACTGCTGCGCAAAGAAGCCGCGATAGAACCGCTTGAGCAGGAGATTGCGCAGCTTGAAGAAACGCTGGTTGTCTACCAGCAGCAACAGAAAGCGTTTGAGAACGCGCAATTCATACTGAACAACAACGCGGCGCTGCTCAAAGAGTTGCGCATGACGGGGGCGGGTACAGACGCTTTGCGCGGGGGCATGGGCGCCCTCACGCTTTCTGAAAAGAATCTGAAACAGGTTGCGGATGCGTTTGCGCGGCAGCGCACCTTGATCAACGCCTATCTTGAGCGAATCGAACGAGAAAAAACTGAAGCGCCCAAACTCAAAGCAGCCAACTTCAACGAGATAGGCCAACTGCTTGCCACGCAAGCCAATGATGAGGCGCGGGCAAAACAGGCGCTGGAGTTCGTACAAGAAGAACTCACACGCATTACACGTGCCGAAGAGGACATCTACAACCGGCAGTTTCCGCAGCTTGATCGTGCAAAGGAAACGGCTCGTGCAGGCATGCGCGACTTGCACAAACGCTACGGCGAAGCGTCGGAGTGGCTCAACGGCCTGAAAGAACTTCGTGCGAAGATTGAGCGGCAGTACGAAACCGCGCAGGAAACGCAGAAACAGCGAACGTCCGATCCTGAAGCTATCGAGCTTGTTGCAGAACTCGGCCAACAACTTGCGGCCATTGACCGGCGCGTCGACAAAAACAAAGCGCTGATGGATCGTTTGGAAACGCAGATTGCTGTTGCTGTTGCGGAAGCTAAAATTGCGACGCTTAAGGCCGAAGCATCTCCCGAAGCAATCAAAAGAGCCTCTGATGATCTCGTCGCTGCCAAGCAGCGGCTTCGTACGCTGCGTGCCGAAGTCTTCAAAGGGCAAGCAAAAGAAGTCGAAGCTGCGGCTGAACCGCAAGCTGACGAGGCAACGGATTACGCCGAAAACTTGAAGACGCACCAGCGCATGCTAGAAGCAATGCAGCTTCGTACGGAATCCGGCACCATTGTGCCCGCGCTTTCCTACGCCCAACGCTTGGCGCGTGAAGCGGGTACTGCTGCTGGTGCCGATGTAAAGTTTTCCGTCGATGACCTTGCGTTGCTGGACAAAGACCCTAAGCGTGTACTCAACGGGCTTGTCAGCCGTGCCACGGATCTTGAGAACAAGATCAGGCAAGCGGTTGCACGTTCCAGAGGCGCAGAGTTTAGCAGCGAAAAGAAAATTATTAACCGTTACCGCCGATTGCTGTCTGAGTATGAAAATGCCGAGACAGCGTTGGAGCGTTCACAGCTTGAACCAGAGCTGTCGCTTGCATTGCGTGAATACAACGACGCGCTCAACAAGTCTTTGAACCAGCGCGTGGTCTGGAAAGGGCAGGCGCGCGACACGGCGGAGCTGCTCAACACTTACAAGAAGATTGCGTATCTTGAAGAGCGTTTCTTCTTGCCGCAGCCTGCTGAGAAGCGTGCGTATCGTCCTGAAACAAAGGAGGAAAATGCTGCGCGTAAACGCGAAGCGGAAGCAATTTTTGAGTCGCAGCGGGAAGCACAAGCCGGTGCAGGGGAGACTACCGGCGAAGCCCTCACGCGTTCGCAAGCCGCAAAACGGCGTAAAGCGCAGAAGACCGTGTACAGCGGTAAGGGAGTCGGACCAGAAGAGTTGTCCAAGAAAGACGCGGAAGATTTGCTAATTGCCGAAGGAAAGCAAGTCAGCGGGCAACCTCTGACCGCGCGAGAACAACAGCTTCTTTCGCGGCAGGAAAAAGCCGACAAGCGTATCGCAGAGAACGCGCGTATCAAAGAACAGGCAGCAAAGAGTGCGCTTGTTCGTGCCGCTTTTGAGAAGAAAGAACGCAAGGAGCAGCTCACCCCGTTGGAACAGTTCCTGTACGACGAAGCCGTCAGCGCAGGTGCTAAAACGGCAGAAGATATCGACGCTATTTCTCTCGAAGAAGCTGCGGCGGCAGAGACCAAGCCCGCTCGTGGGGCGCGTACTACCGAAGAAGCCGTGGACGAAGAGACGCGGGCTGAAGTCGAAAAGACTTTTGCAAGACAGGCCGGTTTTGAAAGCATCGAACTCTCTCGTGGCGCCACCGCCAACCCGTCCACTACCGACAGCGTGCGCACGGAATTGCGCAAGGCGTTCCCGGACCTGGGCCGGGTGCAGCTCTACGGCTCGGTCGAGGCGCTCGTCAAGGCCAACCCGCAGTACGAAGGGCGCATCCCGACTGACGCACGGGGCTTCGTGGACACTGCCGGCAACAAGGCGTTCCTGATCGCGGAGAACATCGACCAGGGCCGTGCGCTGGGTGTGCTGCTGCACGAGGTGGGTTCGCACATCGGCCTGAAGAACATGCTGGGCGACGCCCAGTACAACGGGCTGGTCAAGGCGGTGGAGACCTGGGCCAAGAAGACCGACGGCAGCACCGAAGCCAAGGTCGCCCAGGCCGCGCTGGCGCGTGTGGAGGCTGCGCAGACCCCTGCCAGCCAGCGTCGGGACGAGACGCTGGCCTACGCCATCGAAGAGGCGGTCAACGCGGGCGTCAAACCGATGGAGACCAAAAGCGTCCTGGGTCAGTGGCTGGGGCGCATCGCCCAGCTCTTCCGCAACGCGTTGACCCGGTTCGGCCTGCCGCCCAAGGCGCTCGATGCGCAAGGGCTCGTGGACATGGCGTTCGGTGCGGCCAAGATGGAGATGCGCGGCATGCGCCCGGAGAGCACGATAAAAAAGTCTGTACCGACAGACGATTTTGTCATCGGTAAAAGAACGGCATTTCTTAAGGGCGCAAAAGGAGAAGAACCACGTGCCGCAGTAGGGTTGAAGCAACTTACCGAAGAAGACGACGCATACGACGACGTAGGTGCGGCCACGTTTATTACCGGAATGAACGTAGCGGAGAGAGGTAAAGGATTAGGCACAAGACTGCTGAACAATTTGCTCGCCTGGGCAGACACCAACAACGAGCGTTTGGCACTTGTGCCTGCGGCAGCACCGGATAGACTTCTCGGGGGGCTTTCACAACAGCAGCTCAAAGACTGGTATGCACGCAATGGGTTTAAGACCGTTGGCGACTACATGGTGCGGGAGCCCGTTGCAACCGCAGACGAAGTCCTCTTCTCCCGCAAAACCACCTACACCCCCGGGCTGGCTGACGCGGGCCGCGTAGCCGAGCAGCTCGTCGGCGGGCAACGCTCCTTCCTCGACAAGGTGAAGGCCAATCTGTTTGGGTTCCGTACCCAGATAGTGGACATGCGTGCTTCGTTGGAGAAGGTTTCCTTCGCCAACATGGATGAGCTGAAAGCAACGCAGTTGATGTACAACATGCGTATGTACGACCAGCGCAACCACTTCGTGTCGGAGGCGTTGGCGACGGGTGTGCCGGAGCGCAAGGAGATCACCCGGGCTGACGGGCAGAAAGAGTTCGTCATCGAGGCCAAGCCTGGGATGAACATCAAGCAGATGGTCGAGCGGCTAAGCACCGACGCGGTCGCCAAGGAGGCAGGTAGCCCCGACGCAGCCAACCAGTTGTTCACGCTCTATACCGCTGCCAAGCGTGCGGAGCGTGTGGGCTTCCAGAAGCTGGGCTTCGGGCGGGCCGCTGCCGAGGCAGAGTTGGTGCAACTCAACAAGGAGCTAAGCTCAGAGACCCTGGACCCTGCCGACCGCAAGCGCATGATCCAGCGCAGGGACTACTTGGAGAAGAACGCCGCCAAGATGCCGAGCGAAGCGGACATCAAGGCCGCAGTCAAGCAGATCGAGGCCAACAAGGTTCTGCGCGAAGCGTTCGAGGATGTGCGGGAGATGTACAACGAGTACAACCGCAACCTGCTGGAGTTCGCGGTGCAGACCGGCGCGATCCCCGATGCGGAAGCCAAGCGCCTGCTTGCGGCCAAGGACTACATCCCGTACTACCGCGTGCGCGGAGGCAACGCCGAGCTGGTGATCGGCGGCGAGCAGCCGATGCGTATCGGCAACATCAAGGACAGCCCGCAGCTTGAGGAGCTTGTCGGCGGCGAAGAGCCGATCTTCGACTTCCTCACCAGCAGCGTGCAGAACACCTCGATGCTGCTCGACATGTCCCTGCGCAACATGGCTGTGAAGAACGCCATGTGGGAGCTGCGCGACGTAGGGCTGGCGAAGCTCTACCCTGCCCGCAACGAGAAGGGCGGGCGGCGCTCGGTGCCTGAGAACGCCGTGCGGTTCCGCAACAAGGGCGAGGACTGGTTCGCCATCGTGGACACCGACGCTGCAGGCGTGCCGTCTGATCTGTTGGTCAAGGGGCTGGCGGGCATGCCGACGATGCTGCCTGCGGGGGTGAAGATGCTGGCGATCCCGGCACGCATCCTGCGGCGGGCTATCGTGGCGAACCCGGTGTACATGGCGCGGCAGTTGTTCCGCGACTCCGTCGCGGCCACGCTTGCCAGCGGGGCGAACATCACGCCCGTCCTCAGTTCGCTGAAGCAGATCGGCAAGAAGAACGCGCTGGACCGCCGGGGGATCACAGGCGGTCAGGTCTTCACCGGCATGCCCGAGGACATGTCCCGGATGCTGCGCGAGATGCAGACCGGCAGGCCCGGGTGGTCCAAGGCGTGGAGTGCGCTGGAGCGTGCAGGGATGGAGGCAGACGCCGCCACCCGCCGCGCTCAGTACGAGAGCTACCGGGAGCAGGGGCTGTCCGAGATGGAGGCCTCGTATCTGGCGCTGGAATCGATGAACTTCAGCAAGCGCGGCCTGTCGCCTACCGTCCACCTAGCCAACATGCTCATCCCGTTCTTCAACGCCCAGATCCAGGGCCTGGATGTGCTGTACCGCTCGCTGCGCGGTCAGATGCCGTTCAACAAGCGCCTGGACATCCGCAACAAGCTCCTCACGCGCGGCGCGTTGCTGTTTGTGTCGTCACTGGCCTACGCCGCTGCGATGCAGGACGAGGAGGAGTACAAGAACGCCCGCCCCGACGAGAAGTACGGGAACTGGTTCGTGCGCATGCCGTTCTTGGACGAGTACGCCGAGGAGCCTGTGGTCGTGCGCGTGCCGATCCCGTTCGAGCTGGGCTACATCTTCAAGGCGTTGCCCGAGGCGATAGTGAACACGATGGCGTCCGAGGAGGGCGGCAAGGAGGCGCTGAAGGCGCTCAAGCAGATCGTGATCAACACGATCCCGGGCGGCAGCAGCATGCCCCAGATCGGCGGTGTGCCGGTGCCGGTGCCCCTGCCTGCGGGCGTCAAGCCCGCCATCGAGCTGGCGATGGGTCGGTCGTTCTTCACCGGGCGCGACATCGAGTCGATGCAGGAGCAGCAGCGGGAGCCTGGGGAGCGGTTCCGCGACAACACCTCGGAAGCGGCCAAGGCCATCGGCCAGACCTTCGGCATCTCGCCCATCCAGTTGGAGTACGCCATCCGGGGCTACACGGGCGGCATGGGCATGGCGCTGATGCAGTCGCTGAACTTCCTCATGCCCGAGGGTGAGGGGGCCCAGGCCGCGAGCCGGCGCATGGCTGACCTGCCGCTGGTCGGCACGCTCTTCCAGCCGATAGACGCCGGGGGCATCATCGACGCCACCTACACGCGGATGAAGGAGATCCAGCAGGTTCAGCGCACCTACGAGAACATGCTGGAGACCGGGCGCAGGGCCGATGCGGAGCGCTACGCGGCAGAGAAGGCCGACGAGCTGTCGGCGGCGTCGGTGGCGGGGCAGTTCCGTCAGGTGATGGGCGAGATCACCACCTTCGAGCGCAACGTGCGGGCCTCGCCTACGCTAAGTCCTGCGGAAAAAAGGGAGAAGCTCGATCTGGCACGGCAGAGGAAGATCGAAATCGCGCAGCGAGCCCGCGCACTCTTCGATAGAAGAACACTCCCAGCTTCCCCTGCTTGATGCCGTAGGCAGCTTCGACACCGCGCACGCGGTGTCGTACTGCATCTCGGAGCACCGCTTCCTTCACAGCCTCCAGATCGAGGGCAGGGACAAAGAACCCCTGCCCTCTCTCAAGCTGCGTCCACGGCAGATTCCTGAACGTGGGCATCGATGTCCTTGGGGCGGCTGATCATGATCGTGTTGACGCGCATCTGCGGGCCCCGTGTCTTCGACATCATGTCCTTGCGCAGGAACCGCACGGTGTAGTTGTCTGCCCGCTGGATCTGGCGCTTGAAGTCGTCGTAGCCGAAGCTCATCGCCACGCAGTGCGCCTTGAGCACCTGCTCCTCGATGTAGTAGTCCACGTACCCCTTGCGCTCGATCTCGTGCTCGACGCGCCCCATCACCCGACTGCGCGTGATGGTCTGATCCACTGCCTCGCCGTTGCCCAGCGCCGCCAGGAGTGACCCGTCGCTGATGCGCACCACGACGAACTGACCGTAGTGCTCTCGGGTGAACGAGTTCAGCACATCCTCGGCGGAGCGCACGCCTGCTCTGACGACCTTGCGGGCCTTCTCCACGAGCTTGCGCAGGCTCTCGATGATGGCGTCCACCGGGATGTCCACGACATCCGCGTACTTGTGCGAGGCCAGGATGGCCCCCGCCACCACCGCTGCGCAGCCCGCCGCCCAGAACCGCTCATCGCCCGACATGCGCCACTCCTGCTTGAGGCGCTCCTCAGCCAGCCGCGCCACGCTCCGCGCTGTGTCCTGATGCTGGACGAGCCAGCGGATGTACTTCTCCCCCGCCACACCGTAGTTGGCGTACAGCAGCTTCAGCACCTCGGTCTCTTCCGGCGTCCAGTTCAGCGCCTCGTTGGGCGTCCACTCCAGCATGCGGAACAGCTCGCCGTTGGACGAGTGCTGGCGCGAGCCAGACATGTAGTCCTGCATGTGCGTGTTGCTGGTCAGGAACGACAGCAGCGACCACGAGACATTGTTGATGCGCTCGCGGTTCGCGTAGACCTCGGACTTCTCCTTGCCCTTGCCCTCGGCGGTGTCGAAGATCAGCCCCGGGAACCACTCCATGTCTTGGCGCGACTTGTGCGTGATCTCGTCGCTGACGAACGGCAGGCTGTTCAGGTTGCCCATGCGCTGCTGCATGGTGACGGCGCTGGTGGACTTGCTCGTGCGGTAGTTGATCGGGTGCCCCATGATCGACGCGATGGCCGTCAGAGTCAGCGACTTGCCGGTGCCTGACTCGGTCGAACCCGCATGGAACGTCAACGCGCTCATCTGCGTGAACCGCATCAGCGGCGAGCCGAAGCCGATGCACATCATCGCGAGCATGTCGAACAGCCGCCGCTTGATCAGCATCTGCGGGAACTTGCGCCAGTTCTCCAGCGTGCCCATCGAGCGCGTTGCGCGGTTCAGGTTGGCGAGATCCGGCATCGGCACCGAACGCTCGAAGCCGTTGGGGAAGAACACACGCCCGCTGTAGACGAACGACCCGTCCTCCTGCCACCCGTACTGCTGCGGCACACGCACGGCCTGCTTGGTGAGGCTGGCCTCCTCCACACAAGCGCGGAGGTAGTCGAACAGGTTTTTGTCGTTGCCCGCGCCGAACGCCGCCAGGATGTTCTGCTCGGCCAGCTTCTTGATGCAGTCGTCCTTGCTGACCGTGTAGCGCTGCGGCATGAGGATGTCGACCGGCGCATCCTTCTTGTTCGCCACCATGTGCACCGTGTGCTCGCCGTCTTTCACCAGCAGGTCAACCACGAACATGTCGTAGGGCAGCAGCATCACGTTCTGCTTGCGTTTGGTGCCGTCTGCCTCCTCGACGATGCGCTCCACGTACACGCCGCCGTTGGCCCCGTAGCTGTACCCCTTGGGCGGGGCAGGGCGCATAACCTTGACGACCTCGCGCTCGTCGGTAACCTCGTCCACCTTGAGCAGCTCAATCTCTTTCGGCGCGTTGTCGGCCACCAGCTCCCGGCCCAGCGCCAATGGGTTGGTGATGTTGCCCCAGTGCTTGCAGCCGCTGCACACGCCCGGGTTCAGTCCGTCGAGCTTCACGCAGGAGTACGGGCCCTTGATCTCGCTGAGCTTCGTCCGCATGCGCGTGTCGTCATACGGGTGCAGCTTGCTCAACCACACCGCCGCGCGGTCGCCGTCGGCACAGAACTTGGCCTGGGACAGCAGCCCGCGCCACAGCGGCTCCATGCCCTCATCCGCTGCGTGCTCGGCGTAGTGCGCCAGTTGGGCGCAGCCGTCGCCTGCCTTGGTGCGGTCGAGGATGTGCTTGAACCGCACCGTCGTGTTCTCCATGAGCTTCACGCGGGTGGGCGAGGCATTGGCGGGTCGCTGCCCTGGCAGCGCCAGGGCGGGCATCGTGAAGGGCGCGGAGCCGTCGTCCTCCACCAGGGCAGACACCGCCTCCAGAAGGGCCGAGAAGGGCACCGGAGCGCCCTCCAGTAACACCTGAACCGGGCGCGGTGTGGGGTAGTCGGGCTTGAAGTTGATCGTGCCCGGGATGCGCAGGACGCGGGCCGCATCGGCGGTGACCGCCATGTCGATGGACAACCCCTGAGCCTTGCACAGGCGCTTGAAGCGCTCGGCCAGCGGCTTCCACTCCGGGATGCTCACCGCGTGCTCGAAGGGCCAGTAGCAGTGCAGCCCGCCGCCGCTGGCGACGACCCACGGTTGACCGAAGCGGTGCAGGCCCGTGTCATCGAGGAACTCGGACAGGGCGTTGGCGGCAGCTTTCTTGGACGCGTAGCCGTCCATGTCGATGAACAGCGCCCGGATGTACCGCGCGTTGACTGCTTCTCTGCTGCCTTTCTTTTCAAATGTTGAGAGCGCGAAGTAGATATCGCGCCGTCTGCCGAGCCATGTGTCTATGGTCTCGGTTGCTGTGGCTAAGTCCTCTACGAATACGTGATCACGCGCAGGCGCTTTGTAGCCCGCTACGCAGTAGTACCCGTGACCCGGTGACGGAAGGACAGCCGCTAGAAAATCGAGCGGTTCCATTGACCCCTCCCGGGCTTATTTCTTGTCGCGGTCCAGTTGCTCTTCGAGCGCACTCACCAGCGCATCGACCCAGTCTTTGGGGAGCCCCTCCGTGTTGTACAGCCGCGCATAGCGTGCCAGCTCTTCCGGTGTCAGGCTTGAAGGTTGAATTCTTGGCAGGCGCGAGTCCATGCTGAGTCCGCTGTAGAGCTGTTGTGGAGAATGTCGAGCAGCTTCTCTACCGACGCACGGTAGGGGGCGATGACTTCGCCGCCGATGAACCAGTTGTACACGGTCTGGCGTGTAGCCCCGGTAAGCTTGCTGACGCGGATCACGGAGAAGTCCAGCGTCACCGCCTCGCGCCCGAGCTTGTTGCCCAGCGAGTGGTTGCCGTTCTTGACCGCGTGGATGGTCTTGACTGAGTATGTCATGGTGTTGGGTGGGGGCGACCCCGGCGCAACCCGGGGCTGTTGCAGGGGAAGGAGACCTTCAAAAGGAGCCCCCGCGCACGGCGCTTACCGCCGCCCCCGTAACAGGTTACTCGTCGTCCCACTCAGCCGCAAGCGAAGCCAGCTTGGACTTCGCAGGGGCGGGGGCAGCGGCAGGCTCTGCGCGACGCACAGCGGGCTCGGAGTCGTCCTCCTCGACCGGCGCAGGCTTGGGCGCTTCAGCCGCCTTGCGGGCCTCCACGACAGCCTTGGGCGGGCGACCACGACGCGGTGCCGGAGCCGGGGGCTCTTCCTCCTCCACAACCGCAGGAGCCGGCGCGGGGGCCGGAGCAGGCGCGGGAGCTGCCGCACGCGGCGCAGCGCCTCGGGGCGGGGCACCGTCAAGCTGCAACCCGTCGACCTTGTCGGTCTGGGCGACCGTCATGGTGATCGCGGCTTTCGCGTCGGCGCTCTGGCCTTGCTCCTGCACGATGGCGTACTCTTCCTCGTTCAGCCAGCGCATGGGCTTGAAGAACAGCTTCGGGGCCTCGGCCTTGGTGTCGAACTTCAGCCGGGTGACCACGGTCTCGACGCCCACGTTCTGCGTCGCCAGCAGCCGCGCGTAGGCTTGCAGGGGCATGTTCTCGCCCTCGGGCTTGCCGAACAGCGACGCTGCCGGAACCTGAAGCTGCATGACATCGCCTTCGATGTCGTTGGCGAGCACCACAGCCAGACGCTGGCTGAACCGGCAAGCGCGAGACTCGCCCTGGCCGGAGCCCTTGACGTTCTGCGGGCACGTGGCGCAGCGGTCAGCCTGGGGGTTCTGCGCCGTCGAGTCGGGGCGCTCACCGTCCGCGCTCCAGCAGTCAGGGCCGGCAGGCGAGTCGGGGTCGTAGGACTTGAGGTAGAACGTGCGCCCGATCTTGGCTGCAGCGGACACCACGACCACATCGAGGTAGCGCTCCTCGATGGCCGCGACTTGTTGTCCGTCCACCAGCAGGCGGAACACGCCGCCCTTGATGGAGATGCGCTTGCCACCACCGGCACCGCCCGCGAGCGACTTGGTGAGGGCAGATGCCGCCGCAGTGCGTGCGAAGGCAGGAACATTGGAACCAGAAAACAGAGCGAGATTGCTCACGGAAAACTCCTTACTTGGTGGAGGGCTTGCGAACAGAGACATCGAACTCCGTATCGGAGTTCAGTCCCGGGGGCATCAGTGCGGGGTTCTCTTCCAAGAACTTAGCCATGTTGCCTTGGTGGATACGCCGCTCAAGCAGGTCTACTGCGTCCTGCTCGACGACGAACGTCTTGAAAGATTCCCAGTCCTGGGTGTAGAACCGAGTCTTCTCAGACAAGACCACGGTGCCGTGGTCGGTGCGAACAGAACGCGAGCCCTGTGCGAGCATCATGTCCTTGATTGCGTTCTTGACATCCTTCTGCTGCTCTTTCAGCGCGTCGATCTTGGCGTCGTACTCCGCCTCGATCTCCGTCAACTTGGCACGCATCTTCATGTAGATGCGCACGAGCTTGTCCAGAGGAATGCCCTCTTTGTCAGCGTCATCACTCACGTTTTTTCTCCTGTAGCGCGGCCCGAGTCCCGGGCCTGTCAAACATTTTACATCTCAGCGTTTGGTCGTCAACCCCCTTTCAAGAACCTCGGACTTGAACAGCTCGACCAGCAGGCGGTTGTCGTCGACCTTGCCGGCCAGCGCGGCGAACATCTTCTTCTCGACGGGCGAGCCCTGGATGTGGACGACCGTGACCTTGTCGCTGGTCTGGCCCTTGCGGTCAGCCCGGGCGCACGCCTGGACGTACTGCTCCACGCTCATCAGCGGGCCGAAGAAGACCACGGTATCCGCCGCAGTCAGCGTGATCCCGTGCGCTGCAGCCTGGGGCTGCATGACCAGCACGCGCGGCTCTGGCAGGCGCTGGAAGCGGTTGATGATGTCGCCTCGCTTGGTGGCCGTCACTCCGCCGTGGATCTCCTCGCAGGCCACACCGCGCTTGTTGAGGAATGTCGAGATCGTCTCGATAGCCGAGCGAAAGAGCGCGAACACGATGACCTTGCGGTCGGTCTCCTCCAGCACCTCCAGCAGCACGTTCAGCCTGGGCGTGGCGTCGAACTCCACCGTCTCGCCGTTGTCCGAGTAGGCCACGCCGCAACTGATCTGCAGGAGCTTGTTGAGCGCAGCCGCTGCGTTGACTGCGGTGATCGTCTCGCCCGCTGCCTGCGCCACCATCGCCGTCTTCAGCGCGTTGTAGTACTTGGCCTGCTGCGGGGTCAGGGGCACCTCCCGCGTCATCGTCACGACGGGCGGTAGATCCAGGCACTGCTCCTTGGTGTAGCGGATGGCGGGCTGCAGCGCCCGATGCACACGTTCGGCGGCGTCGGCCTTGGGCACCCACTTGAACATGGTCGCCTTGTTCATCACCGTGTCGCGCCACGCGGTGTAGAACGCCGGCACGCCCTTCGGATTGACGAGCTTGGCGAGGCCGTATGCATCGAGCGGCGACTGCGCAGCAGGCGTGCCGGTCATCATCCATAGATACACGTTCGGAGTCAAAAGCGAGTTAAGCACTTTCCATCGTTTAGTCTGCGGGTTCTTGTAGGCGTTCGCCTCATCGATGATCACGAGGTCGAATCTGCCGTCATTCTTTATCTCTTTAGCGATAAGGTCGAGACCCTCGTAGTTGGTGATGACGATGTCGTGCCCCTCCTGCACCGCCTCGATGCGGCGGGCAGCCTGGGCGTGGTGCGCCACGATGGCGCTCCTGTGGATCACGGAATTGCCGATGTCCTGCATCCAGGCGCTGTGCATGATCGACATGGGGCACAGGATGAGCACGCGCCGCACCTCGCCGCGCGTCATCAGGTAGTCCGCTGCCCAGAGCGCGGACATCGTCTTGCCCGTCCCGGGCTCCGACAGCACGAAGGCCCGCCGATGCAGGGTGAGGAAGCTCGCCGTCTCCTGCTGGTGCGACATCGGCTTGAAGCGCCCAGGCCAGTCGTAACGCCCGTAGATGGGCGAGGGGACATCTCTCACGCCCAGGTTGCGCAGCACACGACACTCGTCAAGGCCCCAGTGGACGGCGACCTCATAGCCTCCCGAAATAGGGAAGACTTTGTGCTTGGGGATCAGGCTGTATCGGTTTGGGTATCTTGTTTTGAAAAGCAGAATCCTGTTGTCTACGATTTCCACGTTGCCCTCCTGGCGTCACTTCATTGAGTGATCTTTATTCCGCTTGAACGTGCGGTTCTTGCTGGCTGGGACGACGGCCAAGTTCCTTGGCGTCGTCTTGCCGCCCTTGCTCAGCGGCGTCTTGTGGTGCACATCCTTGCCGTCACCCTTGGTGACTGTTCCTTCGCGCGTCAACATGCGCCGCGCCTTGTTGCGCTGTGCCCGCGCTTTCTTGGCTTTCTCCGTCTGGTCGTAGGCGGGATACGTGTCCCTGTCGTTCATGTCCTTGTACGGCATACAGCCTCCTAGTGGTCAGGGTGAAACACACAGCTCTTCACAGGACACCACCCGCAGAGCGGACTCTGCGACGGGTTCCACACGTTGTTGGCGTGCGCAGCCTCCAGCTTCGCCACGCGTTCCCGGTATCGCCACCACGCTTCTTCGGCCTCGTCTCGCCCCATGCGGTGCTTGAACATGCTGCCCTTGACGACGAACATCAGGGCCGAGGACACGCGCCGGATATGGGGGAAGTGCGTGAAGACCATCAGCGACATCAGCACGAGCTGATCTCTGTCCGGGTACTTGTCGTTGCCCGTTTTCCAGTCCACCACACGCGCGGTCAGGTTGTCGTCGTTGACGACCAGCAGGTCCGCGATGCCTCGTACCCAGCGGTCAGGCGCATCGAACGCGCACGGGCGCAGGTCCGCTGTGACGCCCATCTCATGCTCGAACAGCTTGCGTCCAGGCTTGGCGAGGATCGCGTCGACCGCAGGCTTGAAGTCCGCCAGTGCCGGCGGCATGGGCACGCCGTCCCTGCCGTACAGCTCGATGGCCTTGTGCACTTCCTTGCCGTAGATCGTGTGCTTCGTGTCCTTGTGGGGAAACTTCTTCAGCACCTTGACCTCGTGGTAGCGCCGAGCGCAACCTTCGAAATCCTTGAGACCGCTGTGTGACCACGTGATGGGCGTAGACATCAGAATTTAGCCGATAGCACGGCTTTGTTGAGTAGACTGGAGAACTTGGTGACGAACGCCTCGTCGTTGTGCAACGGGCTCTTCATCTCGTAGAGGATGGCGTGCGTTAGCTCGTGCCAGAAAGTATCGGAAAGCTCCTCCGACTTGAACGCACGGCCCGTGTAGTTGCTGTGCGTGACAACGTCGATGTACTGCTGGCCGTAGTTGACCTCACCAACCGTGAGGCGTCGACGCGGCTTGCGGCGCTTGCTGATCGAGTACAGCCGCTTGCCGACTTTGATCTGCTTGGGGATTTCCATAGCGTTCACTCTCCTGTTCGTGCATGATTGTAAGCACGTGCTGCAGCACGCGGCCCTCGACACTCAGCAATTGAGCTTTCTGTCGAGCTTCATCGAACTTGTTTTCGAGACACAAGTCGTGAATTTGTTTTGCCATGCGCTCAATGTTCATCAAGGGCATGGCGTAGTCGTTGAGGTCAGTCTTTTGCGAGTCCATAGCGTTTGTGCACGCCCCCGCTTGCCGATAGCGGAATCCCCGGCAAGTACGAAGGCTCAATAGTCATCTGAGCCAAGACCCAGTTCTTGGCTTCTTCCGCTTCGCTCTCCGGCGCGACTGCGATGGCTTCGTCATGCACCGTGCCCGCCACAGGGTAGCGTTTATCGATGCGTAGCATGCCGTCGGTCATCACGATCCGCGCGGTGCCCTGGACGACGTTGTTGGTGATCTTCCCGGCGTACAGCTTCGACCGCTTCTTGCCGTCCGCGTACGTCCACTGGATGCGCCGCCCGTCGCCTTCGGGCTGGAGGTCAGGATACCGCAAGCTCATGCCGTTTGGCAAGACGATCTCCTCCTTGCGGAAGGTCAGGCACTTGTGGCGGTACTCGTTGCCCTTGAACAGGCTGTAGCTGATGAGGTTCTGAAAGAGTTCCCACAGGCGCACGACGGGCTGCGCCGTAGCGCGATACCGGGTGATGATGGCCTGGGCGGCGAGGCAGTGGATGAGCAGCTCCTGCGCCGTGCAAGAGTGCGGGATAGCCTCCATCGCCTTCATGTTGTGATCCGAACCGAGAAAGATGTCCACATCTTTCGCAGTCACGCCGAGCTGCCGTGCTTCTGCTTTTGTGTAGCGTTTCGGAGGCGCTCCGAGGAAGCCGGTCAGAAGCTGCGCTGCGAAACTTGCCCACCCCAATTGGTACCCGCACCCAAGCAAAGCAGACTTCGCACTTTGCCTCTCCACCGGATGAGAGTCCTTAGTCATACCGGGGATGCTGAACATACCGGAGCCGAACGTGGCGTAGGGATCACCACCGCTCTTGAAGATGTTCAGCAGCGTGTCGTAGTCAGCCAGCCACGCCAGCACGCGCGGCTCGATCTGGGACAGGTCACCCACCACCAGCACATGCCTCTCGGGGGCGGTGATGGCCTTGCGCAGGAAGCTCCCGCGCTTGAGGTTCTGCAGGTTGATCTGGCTGCCCTTGCTGGCCGTGTAGCGCCCCGTGGCTGCGCCGTAGTAGTTGACCGGGAAGGGCAGCGGCCCGCGCCTGGAGATGTCGAGGAACCGTTGTGCACGCGTGCGCTGGAGCGTGGACTTGACCTTCTGCCGAGCCTCGCAGAGCAGGGCGACGGCCTCGTTGTCGGAGTTCATCATCGCCTGGAACAGCGCGTCGTTCTTGGCGAACGCGAACGCCTTCTCCCCGGTGGTCTTGCTGATCTTCGTCGGCGGCTCGATGCCCATGCCCTCCAGCACGGCGGCGAACTTGTCGTTGGACGCGAGCGCGGCCTCCTCCACGCCCAGACGGGCGAGCAACTCTTCGCGAGCTTGGCGCTCCTCCTCGATGGCCGGCTCCAGCATCGCCCCGTCCAGCACCAGCAGCGGGCGCGTGTACATGCGCAGGGTCAGGTCAATCAGGCGCAGTTCCTTGGACGGGTATCCGGGCAGCATCCGCAGGAAGATCTGCTCGCACAGCCACGTGTCGTGCTTGCAGTAGTCGGCCAGCGTCTGCTCAACATCGAAGGGCAGCTCATCGAGGATGTTCTCCGACGGGCTCAGCCCGTCCCCCTTGGGTGGCAGGCCGTAACGCTCGGCCAGCACCTTCAGGCTGTTGCCCACCTCGACGCCGTGCAGGGCGCGGCCCATGCTGAGGGTGTCGAACATGAAGCACGGCTGCACGCCGTAGTGCCACGCCAGGATGCTGCCGTCGAACTGGGTGTTCTGGCAGACGATGGCGGTGCGCGTCCAGTCGATGCGGTCGGCCCAGGCTTGGATGCCATTGCGGCGGACCCAGACGGGCGTGTCATCGGTGTGGACCTCTTTCCACGACAGGCCCCACGCCTTGAAGCGCGGGTCGCGCAGGTACTCCTCGTTGGTCTGGCACGAGAACCCGAGCTTGACCTCGCGTCCCCAGGAGGTCTCGAAGTCCACCGCCAGTATCCGGTCGAAGGGCATCGTCATTGCATGGCCCCCATGTGCGCTACGGGAATATCGTCTAGTCTTGTCGACAACTGCTCCAGCACGGTAGCAGCGAGGCCCGCCACGATTTCCTCGTCGGCATTGAGCGTATACACGCCCATCGAGCCGTTGAAATCTGTGTAGAGAACGACCGCAGCAGCCCCTTTGTCGGTGTTGATCATCGCCTGCAAGATAGCCTGCAGTGCGCTGAGCATGGCGTTGCGTTTTTCTTCGTCGCCTTTGTTGATCGTCTCCAGCAACTCGCGCATTTTTTCAAGCGCCAGATCCGTGTTTATTTGGCTATGCATACTTAATCCTCCTGAGTTCCTCGATGAGGAAATTGATCGTGTCTTCGCGCACGACGAGCGTTGTGCCGCCTGCCGCCGCTATCGCGGCTAGCTCTTTGTCCTGCAAAGGCGTGGTCTTGTTGAACCCAGCCTTGCACTCGATGCCGATGAACTGTCCTTTCAGACAGGCGATGATGTCCGGGATGCCCGAGCGCCCGTAGCCGCCCATGACCGGGAAGAAGTAATACGCGCCGTAAGTCTTCAGCACCTCGACGCACATGTCCTTGACGATTTTCTCTGGTGTTTTTGCCATGTTGTTTCCTTGTTAGGTAGGGGAGGGAACGCACATTCCCAGCCTCCCCTGATCTCTGGGTATGAAAGTCCGCTTACGCTTCTGTATTGGCGCACAGGACGATTCGCGTAAACGGCCACAGGCGGCTTCACATGTGCGATGCTCGCACCGGCTGCAGGCAAGGCCCCACTGTCGTCACGGGGCTGTCAGTTCTGTACTACGGGTCGCGCCGATTCCACTTGAGCCCAAGTTCTTCTGGCTTGAGCTTCTTGTCTTTGAGACGGTGTTTAGACTGCGTTTCTGCAGGCATTTTACCACCTACTATTGCTTGTTCTTGCGACACGTAGGTTTTATAGCACTTGGGGCACGCGCGTCTGCGCCACACCTCGCCTGCGTGCGGACGGCTCTCCAGCACCGTGGACTTCCCGTCCTTGTTGCAATGCGGGCATCTCACGCTTCTTCCTCCTATGTCTTGCGGATCGTTCGGTCGGTGTCATCCTCGGCGGGCGTTTGGCGTCGTAGACAGCGTTGCCCCAGCCCCAGACGGCGATTGTGTGCCGGCCCCAGGCGTCCCGTTTCCACAGGATAACCCTGACGAGGTCGCGGCTGCGCAGGGCGCGGATGAACTTGCGCGTGGTGTTGAGCGCCAGCCCCGAGGTCTCCGAGAGTTCAGGCACCGTGCCCCCGCCGTACACCAAGGACTCGACCACAGCCGCGTAGGCAGTGGTGTTACTTAGGTGGACGTTCAGGGCCATGTCACCACCTCGCCGCTTCGGCGTGGGTCAGTTCTGTCTTGGCCTGCCGTGCAAACCACCGGGCGACGATGGCGCGTTCCTCGTCGGTCTTGAAGGGCCAGAGCCAGCGGGGCATGGTCAGGCCCGAGGGGTGCATCATCGCGGCTCCTTCAAAAACGACCTAACTCCCCTGGCAGACAGTAAGTCCATCAAAGTGTTCGCTCTGTCGGGTTGTATTTTGGCAATTTCTGCCGCGATTTCGTCTGCTTCATGCGCAGGCAATTTAAGCAGCACCCACAGCGCACCATGAAACCATGCATCACGCGCACGCTCGGTGCGTTCTTGCTCGATGACTTTATTAAGCTGTTCAAACGCTTCCATTCTTTTTTTGGTGCGTACTTGGACTGCGTAGCGCATCATTCCCACCTCCAAAACAAAAGGATAACCACGCCAACAAGCACCGCGATGATGACGGCTTCAAGGATTAGGTCTGGGTTCATGAGAACTCCCGTGAACCAAAGGGGTAGCCCTGGTCATCATCCCAGTCGTATTCCGGGTTAAACCAACCCTTTTCTTTGCCCTCCGTATTATGGTGACGCACGCTTCCTGGAGAGTTCGGGGCCTTGCGCAATTCAATCAGTGTGACGAATGCCTCATACGACACGTTGTCTCCGTACTCGTTCATGATGATTTTGTCTTTGAGGTACTCCTTCCACGCGGACCATGATGTCAGGCGCATGTGGGGGTAGCCTCGAAAGCTGAAGCACCACCCGTAAGACGCTTTACCGATATGTAAGTCCGTGTCATAGCGCTTGCAGTGTTCGCAATGCTTCTGAGTGGTGTAGTAGTTAGTTCCCATTGAGCGCGGCTCCTTCAGGGGGTACCCGGGACTCGCATGGTGTATCCATCACCCACGGGCCGATCCACACGGTGCGGGTGGCAGCGGGGCCTAGAGGACTGACGTTGATGTTCCGAATGCAGTCTGCGCATTCGGTCTTGTGTGCGCTGGCGCACCGGGCGAAGTCACTGGGGAGGTGGGTCATACAGCACTCCTTCGAAGTGCCGTTGCCAACTCCATCAGCCATCTCACCTCGAAGTGGTCAGACATGCTGTCGGCTTGGCGATGCAGGGTGTCAGCGAGTCGCTTACGTTCCGCGTTTACCGCTTCCTCAATCTTCTTGTCCGCGTCCCAAGGCAGCGGTGTACCGCCGAGTTCATACGCCTTGTTTCTCCACATGGCGGCGCTGAGCTTGTGGATTTCACAGTACGGGCAAGTCATTTGTTCCCCCTTGCGCGGATGGCTGCGGCACACTTACGAACAGCGGTGATTTCCACCACAGTCGGCGTGTCAATTAGATTCACAGCAACGCACAACTTGGCGCACGCTTCGCGCTCTGCTGCGGCGACGATGGCGGCGAAGCGTTCAAGTTCCTCGTCCCAATCCTCATATGCGCATGACACATTGGGAACGTCGCAACCGCTGTAAATCGAGGCTAGGCCAGCATCCCGCGCCATGCGGATAATGTCTTCTTGGGTCATTCCATGTTCCTCCCGATCTCAGCCGCAGCCCTGACGATGGCGCGGCGGGTGGCGGCGTAGGGGTCGCCTTCATAGTTGGAGTCAGCAACTCCGATTTGTGGGCTGAAAACCTGCATCCAGCCAACGTGATGCCGCTGTCCAATGCCCAACTTCACCGCCAACCGCAGCGCATCGCCGTCGTCATCGCGGGGAAGCCATTTCACGCTGACGCCATTTACGTCGGGCTCTCCCAAATAGCACTGGTACTTTTGGCTCCAGGCAATTCCCGCCGCCTTCGCAGCGAGTTCCAGTTCTTCTCTGTCTGTCATGTCCTACTCCTCTCCGGCCACGATGCGGGCCGGTCGGTCCATTTGATGTTGTCTTGCACAAGCGCCTTAAATCCCGCCCGCCCTTCTGCGGTTTCTGTGCGCATATCGGAATAACAATCCAAACTCCATGCTGCGCCATTCCACCAGCGTAAGCATTTTGGATCGCGGACTTTACTCGCCGGCCACCAGCC
>Ga0105103_10000289_pt1 | contig 28026 bp, 25 predicted proteins | sample PPLLaktember2015_2_FD_79107 | JGI IMG/M metagenome (GOLD analysis project Ga0105103, IMG submission 79107) | Freshwater sediment microbial communities from Prairie Pothole Lake near Jamestown, North Dakota, USA - PPLs Lake P7 Core (6) Depth... | ecosystem: Environmental > Aquatic > Freshwater >...
TAACCTTCGGGGTAAAAAATTGCTTCCAGTAATTGTCTTCCTAAAGGCTCGTCGTCAACGATAAGTATGTTTACATTCTGATCCATTATTCAATAAGCAAATATGTAAGTTGCGTAAATTTAAGATAAATCGCGTCAATTTATGGTATATGGTTTAAGTATATATTTTAATATTTTTTTCTTTATAACTCTAACTAACTATTGCTAACCAGTCTCTTTCTTATGTTTTTCTTTTTTGTAATACCAGTTTCGTTTTATTTACGATGTAATTGCAAATTACGTCGAGCCTCTTAAGGCAAACTATGGCCAACGGGGTTGCAAACTACTTTTTAATTGCGACGAAGTTTTGAAAACTTCGCCTAACCATTTAAGTTAAACCAAGGCCAGCGGGGGCTTTGTTTTTGTTTCGCAACAACAAACATAGACTATATAGAACTTTTCTATTTTATTTTTTGTTTGGACAGTTGTGACTTTGTTTAATACATATTTGTTTTGTATTTTTGTTTATAAGTTAGTTTAACTGTTGTTTTTGCTACATTTATGAAGTCAATAACTTCTGGAAAAAGACTGACCGAAGTCAGAAAAGAAAAGAAAATATCCCAGGAAGCACTGGCAAAAAATATTAATGTACATTGGGTTGTTATTGACCACTATGAAAGGGACGAAGTAAAACCTTCTATGGAAGTGGACGCGCAAATTGCCGAAGCGTTGGAAGTGTCTTTGGATTATCTGTTAGGCAATACCAATTTGATGCTTGACAATACGATAATTCATAGGATACAAGATATACAACAATTGGATTCCAAAAACAGGTGGCATTTATTTGCCCTGATGGATGTTTTCGTGAGAGATTATAAAACCAAACAGGCTTATGTCAGATAAAAAATGATTGATTATGCAAAGGGTAGTACTCGATATTCCAGACAATAAAATAAACTTCTTTATGGAGCTTGTAAACAACCTTGGCATTAAAAAGGTGCAAATGCTTACCAGCAAACAAAATGAGTTCGTTGACGATTTAAAAACCTCTTTAAACGAAGTTGAACTGCACAGGCAGGGCAAAATAAAACTACAATCGGCTAGGGATTTCTTAAATGAACTTTAATGTAATTGTTACCACTGGGTTTAAAAAACATGCCAAAAGTATTGGTAAAAAACACCATTCCCTTAAATCAGATATTGAAGCCCTCATTGTTTCCTTGGAACAAAACCCTTTACAGGGCGAACCAATAGGAAAAGATTGTTACAAGGTACGTATGGCCATTACCTCAAAAGGCAAAGGTAAAAGCGGCGGTTCACGTGTTATTACCTGCGTTAAGGTGATTGACCAAGATATTTACCTGCTTACCATTTACGACAAGTCCGACAAAGAAAATATTTCCGATAAGGAACTGGACGAACTCCTTAAATTTGCCGGGCTTCTATAAAAAAACCGGATCGCTCCGAGTTTTGTTGTATCTTTTGTCATGTGCAATTTAATCGCAGATTCAGCCGAGTTGGGGTGTCCTTTTCTATGCAGCAGTTATAGTCCCTTTTTAAGGGATTTAGGGTTAAAAATTCATAAACCAAAAACCCGGCTATTGCTACCTGGCTCAATCTTATATCTTTAACTTTGCAATGTTAGTTAAAAACTAACTTTTAAAAACGGCAAAGTTGCAAGCTTTGCCGAGCACTGCACGGTTCATTCTTTGCTCAGCGTGGGGGTATATAATATCATGTAAAGTTTTTCTAAGTTCTGCGATATTCATAATAATTGTTTTTATATCATTGCAACCCTTTTACCTTTTAAGTATTCTTTAATTGAAGATATTCTCAAAAGCTTTTCTTTATTTTCAACTTCAAGTTTGATTTCTTTATTTCCAAAGACCAGCGATTCTAATGGTATTCCTAAGTATCTGTTCAATAAGGTTATCATTTTTAATGTTAATGCTCTTTTGCCATTCAATACTTCGGATACTCTTGTTTTTCCGCCAAACAAAGGCGCTATATCAGATTGTTTCAGGTTCATTTGTTCCATTCTGAACTTGATAGCTTCAATAGGGTCAGGAGCTTTCATTTGGTAATGTTCCTTTTCGTATTTCTCAACAAGCAGTGATAGAAGTTCCATTTCTTCACCTTCCAGGCTATCGGGTTCAATGGCATTTTCTGAGCTGTTAATAAGGCTGTAAATTCTTTTACAAGCTTCGTTATACTCTTGTTCAGTCTTTAATATTTTAGTTTTCATAATCCACTGTTTTAGCATCTATATTATCATATTCCTTATGTGTGCCGAACCACACTATAAAAACTAATTTAAGTTTGTATTCAATGTCAACGATTAACCGGTAATCATTGCCTTTAATATTGAACACTACCCTTTTTGAACTTATTATACTGGCATTTCCGTATTTTGCTTTCAGTTCATTTGCATTTTCCCAATTTGAGAACTTTACTTCATAAATCCAAGCTTTTAAAGATTCCGTAGCCTGTTTGTAGTTACTCAACTTGCAATAATCTGTGAGGGTCTTTTCTTTTATTATTCTCATAAATTACAAAGTTAGCAAAAGTTACCAAATAGGGTAACTTATAATTGATTAATTATCACATAAAGGATGAAATTTTTCGACTCTGTTTTTCGACCCTTTCAGGTTGTTTAACTGGTATATCTCTATAATGCTCATGTATTTTTGAACAGCCATGTATTGAACATGCCTTGCATTGTAGTTTTTAAGCCAGTTTGGAAGCATGCTTGCCCTTATTTGCTTAGTCAATCAATTGTTTATGCTATGCAACAAAAAAGTCCACATATTGTTAGCTGATCCTTATCTTTTTTTTTCTATTCTGTAATAGCAGTTTAAAACTGCGCTTTATTTACGGCGTAGAAACGCTCCGCAAATCTAATCTAAACTGAACTTAGGAGGTGTCCTTTTCTATGCAGCAGTTATAGTCCCTTTTTAAGGGATTTAGGGTTAAAAATTCATAAACCAAAAAAACCGGCTATTGCTACCTGGCTCAATCATATATCTTTAGGTTCGCAATGTTACTTGCAAACTAACTTTTAAAAACGACAAAGTTGCATACTTTGCCCAGCCGTTTATTTCAAACTACGGTCAGCTGGGGGTGCTTGCATCCGCATACCTATAAGACCCTTATACACTTCGCTAATATATGCCGAGTAAGAAGGAATCATCAGCAATTCTAATATTAACGAAATTATAATCCTATTTTAATAATTTTAGATTGGAATAATAGATTTTCAATTTTAAGTTGAATAAAATATATGCCAGAAAGTAATTCTTCCATATTTATCTGATATTCATTTTGACCAGCTATTACAGGAATAATTCTTTTTACTATGGTTTCACCGGATAAATTACAAATTTGCAGTTCTCCATTACAAGCATTTACTGAAGTAAAATCAATATGCAGGTTATCTAATACTGGCTGAGGATGTATTTTCAGTCTAAATGATTCATATTCATGCGTATCGAATTTAGTGAGAATCTGAATTCCTTCACCCTGATAGATACCTATGTTTTTTCCAAACAATTTATCACCTTCACCCAAGGCCATAGAGTTTTCTTTCAAGCGCAAATCCAACTTATTCATGTCAACAAATAATGGATCACTATCAATATTCCCTCCCATATCTATGCCAGTGGAAGCTATCCACGAATCCGAACCACCTGAATTTTCAATTATACAATTTTTAAATTTTACATCTCCGAATACCGGATCAGTATCTCCATACTTACAACCCCAAACGATAGTATTTATTAAAGAAGGCATAACAAAGCTATAAGTTGTAAGAGCAGAAGAGATATTAGAATTGCAATTATTATTTATAAAGCAATTATTTATAAAACAGGCCTGTTCAATCTTTATAGCAGAGTCTGAGCTTATACAACCTCCTCCTCCATATTTTGCATAATTTTCATAAAAGACGCAATTCAATATACGAGGTTCTCCATTTTTAATATAAATGCCCCCGCCGGCACAATCGGGATATGTTGAACCATTAGCATTGCCTGATTTTACCCAGAAACCATCAAGGATTGTGGCAGAATCAGCACCGTCTACCCAAACTACATGGTAACTGTTGTCATTATAATTTGAAAAGTTATCGTCATTTTCAGCAAGATCTCCACTTATAACTGTGCGGTTAATTAATAGGTCGCGACTGGCAATTTGAATTGAATCGACTCCGGTCTCATTGCCTATAAATCCGCCAAACATACTAACTCCCGATTTCAGTTTAAATGAAACATGTCTGTCGTTTAAGTGCGGTTTGTAGATTCCTTTAGCTACAAATATTTTTTGGTTAGTTCGAGCAATATCCAAGGCTGACTGTAGATCAGTATATGCATTTTCCCAATCTGAACCATTATTAAGACCTGAGGCAAGTTCATTGACATAAATGGTTTCCAACCATTTGATCCCGGTGCCCTGATAGTATCCGATATTATTTCCAAATTCCGATTTTCCTGCATTTAGTAGTTGAGAACAAGAATACAGGGAATAATTGTTTTCAATGGGTTTTACAAAATAAGGATCTACATCAATATTATTTCCTCTATCGAAGCCAAGAGTGGTATCCCAGTTTTCACTGCCTCCTGAACCTTGAATCATGGAGTTAATAAATTCAGCATTAGGCTCTTCATCACTACCAGGCAAATATCGATAAGCTTTATTTTCCCAGACAACTGTATTAATAAAAATATTTTCATTATCTCCATAAAAATCGATACATGGCTTGTAATCTGATATATTATTACAAATAGAAGTATTTATAATGGTATCGTTACCTCCACTTCCATATGCAGCTTCATATGTTGCTTCATTATATGATATAATTGCTTTATTTAAAAACAGATTACTTTGCAGACATACTGCTATTCCTCCACATTGTGAGGAAGAAATATTTTTATAAATAATAATATCTTCTCCTCTGAATGAACTAAGGCCTTCAATATATATGGCACCACCAGATTCCGACGCAGTATTATGCATAAGCAATATATTTTTGGCTGTTACTTTAGACTCCTCTGAACAAGCAATTCCTCCTCCCCATCGGGCTGAATTATTTTTTATAATAAGATTTTGTATAGTAATAGTTGAACTTTCTACATAGATACCACCTCCTTTAAAATTGGCAATATTAGTTTTGCCATCTTCAATTGTGAACCCATCTAAAAGTGTACCAGGTGAGTCATTAAGAAATTGTATAACATGATTTAATTGAGTACCTCCTTCTAAAATGCCTGATAAAATTGTTACATTCGTGATAAAATCTCTATTATTTAATACTTCTTCATTTATTGAATCTTCAGTTCCGGAAAATCCCCCGAAAACCATTACTCTATCTGGAATTATAAAGGATTCTGAAATATCCAAAGTAGAAGGACTATATAAGCCTTTAGCAACAAAAATACTATCACCTGCATTAGAAAAAGATAAAGCTAATTGTATATCTGGATAAGCATTTTTCCAACTGGTTCCCATATTTGTTCCAGTTGCATTTTGGTTAACATAGATACTTATGGCTTGATTCTTTTCAAGAAACGCTAAAAGAATAAATAGTGCAAAGAGTTTTTTCATTTCTGACAATTTCGATTAATTACTATGAAGCTAGTTATACGGAGCTGAAATTATTATTGTTTCATATAACTACTGTATAGTCCGACATACTCAACTAGTAAAATAAAACCGTGTTTTCACCTTGTAATCGTTTAATGTGACTTGCATATCAGCTAAATTTAAATGTTTATAAACCTGTTACATCCACAAGCTTGTTAAATTCTCAACTTCTTATCAATAAATCTTTAACATCTTCTGAACAGCTTTGGGGCGTGTACGAGAAAAGGCCAGTTTTCTTAGACACTCTAATTACAAAGTTACTCCTCTTAGCACAAAAACCTCTAAATACAATTGCAAAATATATTTTTATAAGTTTCTAACAATCATAATTAACTTTATTAATTGAATTTAAAAGAAATTAAACCTTTTTATTTTTAAATATAGCAACTTCGAAACATGGAAAAATATAATATTATTTTTAATTTCATAGAAAATAACTACGATCAAATATGTCGATGACCGAATCGATATTAAAGGCATTAATGAGGCTTTTTGCTATTGTTACCCAGATCCATTCTGAGAACAAGCTTGCATTATGCCGTACTATCATTGCTTCATATCTCCGTCAGCTGGTTAGCCCGGCAAAGGTAAACCAATACCTTATTATGTACGATTTCTATCATAGCAGCCTGCGTGAACGTGAAATAAAAACCGGCGAAAAACAAATGGCATTATTTTCGGTAAAGGCTATGATTATCAGCGAAAATATTAATAAGGTACTCGATAAGAAACAAAAATTGCTGGTACTTATGCAGCTGCTCGAGATTTTAAATGTTAGCGATAAAACCAGCGATGATTCGATTGATTTTGTCCGGACAATCTCCCTTGCATTTAAATTCGACGACAACGTTTTCAGCAATTGTAAATCCTTTATCCTCGATAATATCTATTCATTAATAAAAAAGGATGATATTCTTATAATTGATGGTCAAATAGATAGTTCATTGACAGGTATTCGTCATATATATCGCGATTATTTAAAAGGGCGCATCGTTATCCTGTTTGTTCCTGCAGCACAGGCTTATCTTTTTCGAAATGTTGAATCGAATGATAAGTTATATTATAAGGGACAGGAGGTTATTCCCAATCGTACTTATTATCTCGAAAAAGGATCGACAATTAAAAGTCCGCTTATTGGCACCATATATTATAGCGATATTGTTAAAGAATTTCTCGGTTCGCAGGTTACACATAAAATAAACTTATCGGCCGAGAGGGTTGAATTTCATTTTACCAATTCCGACGAGGGAATCGCACCGTTCACTCTTTATGAGGAATCGGGGAATATGGTCGGTATTATGGGTGGTAGTGGCGTTGGTAAGTCTACTTTAATTAATCTTTTAAGTGGAAATTACCGGCCCAAACAAGGTAGGGTATTAATTAATGGTTACAATGTACACAATGAAAAAGAAGCGCTTGCCGGTATTATAGGTTTTATACCCCAGGATGATCTTTTAATTGAAGAACTTACCGTATTTCAAAACCTGTATTTCAATGCCAAATTGTGTTTTAGGGACTCTTCCGAAAATGAAATAGTTCAACGGGTACATAAAATACTGGTCGACCTGGATTTATATGATACAAGAAATTTGCAGGTTGGAAATGCCCTAAATAAGTTTATATCAGGCGGACAAAGAAAACGGTTGAATATAGCCCTTGAATTAATAAGGGAACCATTTATTCTTTTTGTTGATGAACCTACTTCAGGTTTATCTTCATCCGATTCCGACATAGTTATTGACCTGCTCAAAGAACAAAGCCTTAAAGGGAAATTGGTAATTATTAACATTCATCAGCCTTCATCGAACATTTATAAGCTGTTCGATAAATTATTGGTAATGGATAAAGGGGGCAGAATTATATTCTATGGCAACCCACTCGACGCGCTTATATATTTTAAAACCGAGAACCAGCTAATAAATGCCGAAGATGGCGAATGCACCTCTTGCGGAAATATTAGCCCTGAGCATGTACTGCAAATAATTGATTCCAAGAATGTCAATGAATTTGGTGATTTTACCTCCGAACGTCAAGTAGCACCAGAAGATTGGTACCAAGGTTATAAGAAGAACATTGAACCTGATGTAATGCCTGGGTCTGATGTAAAAACCGACCTCCCATCAAACGATTTTAAGGTTCCTGATAGGATAGGGCAGCTAAAAATATTCTTTAGACGTAATCTACTGTCAAAGCTCAGCGACAAACAATATCTTTTAATTAATCTTTTTGAAGCACCCTTATTAGGTTTTTTACTTGGGTGGTTTACTAAATATAATGCCGGATTAAATAACGACGGGCCATTTTACATCTTTAGTGAAAATCTCAATATACCCGTGTATATTTTTATGAGTGTTATTGTTGCCTTGTTTTTAGGAATGATGGTGAGCGCTGAAGAGATAATCCGCGACCGTAAAATTATTCAGCGTGAGGCATTCCTTAACCTTAGCAGGTTTAGTTACTATAATTCTAAAGTTTTGCTTTTATCGGGTATTTCTGCAATTCAATCGTTTCTTTTTGTTTTAGTAGGAAATAACCTGGTACAAATAAACGGAATGTTCATGTATTACTGGCTTATGCTTTTTGTAGTATTTGTTTTTGCTAATTTGTTAGGATTAAATATTTCTTCGGCACTTAAATCGGTTGTTTCTATATATATACTTATTCCTTTGCTTCTGGTACCGCAATTGCTGCTTGGTGGCGCCATGATACGTTTCGATAAGCTAAATTCAGCCCTTGTCCATCCTAAATATGTTCCTTTTGTTGGCGATTTGTTTCAAGCCCGCTGGGCATACGAAGGCCTTGCTGTGAACCAGTTTTTAAAAAATGACTATCAGATATTATTTAATGAGAATGAATGGATTGCCAGTGATGCATCATTTAAACTTAATTTTCTTCTTCCCGAATTGTTGCTTAAACTAAATAGAGTGGAGGCCAATATTAAACAAAACGCGAGTTTAAGAGAAACTGAAAAACTCCTGTTACTTTTAAAGAATGAAGTTATAAAACTTGGGGAGCAGACACGTGGCATTGATTATAGTTTTGCCCGACAATTAAATGCTTCTGAATTTAACCTTACTGTTTCCAATAAAACCAGGAACTTTATTTCACAATCCAGAAAATATTACGGGTTAAAACTGGACCAGGCAATTAACGAAAAAGATTCGCTGCTTATTGATCTCAAAAAAAGACTGGGAGGGGTAAATATGCTCATCAGCTTTAAACAACAATATCAAAATGCAAGTCTCGAAGAATTACTATTGAATAAACGTGAGACTTTAAAAATTAAAGAATTCAAAAGTCAATTAATACGCATTGATGAACCTGCTTATAAAACACCTGAGATGAATTTTGGAAGGGCACACTTTTTCGCCCCCGAGAAGAAGTTTCTGGGGCTATATATTGATACATACTGGTTTAATTTTATTGTTTTGGTTTTGATGATTGCATTTATCTATTTGTTGCTTATTAATGAAATTTTAAAAAGGGCAATTGTTTTTTTCGAAGCTTATAAACCCTCGTATATTATAAACTTTGCAAGAAATTATTTTTCTAAAATCATCAAACCAATTATAAATGATTGATTAAATAAAGGTTTTCATTATATTTATATATTAATTAATGGTGAAACCGAAAAAAATTATTCTATTGTTGAATTTGTTTAACGAGAAGGTTTCTAAAATTTATTGAAACATATAATAAATTACATATTTTTGGATTATGATAAACTTAAGGTATTTGTTAGGGGCACTATTATTTATATCTTTTTTGGGATGTAAAAATACACCTAAAGAGGCTGCTCCGGAAGAAAAGACCAAGGATCTGGGAATTGATCAGGTGGAAGAAGTAAAAGATATTTATTATCGGTTTCCTTCTCCCGATGAAATGCTTCATTTTATTGATAATAAGAACTTGGCATTTAATGATCAGTATTTACTTCCAGTGAATAATGCTAAAGCTTACCTCGATTCCAGGTCGCAAAGCTTAAACCTTGGGATCTATATTGCAGACCTTGCCTATATTTCTCTATTTCAGAGGCATAAAGAGGCTTTGGAATATTTTCAGATTATATATACACTAAGCGATAAATTGCGTATTTCATCGGCATTTGATGCAAAATTAATACGACGGTTCGAAAATAACCTTAAAAATGCCGATTCTTTAAAAGTACTTACCGATGTAGCCCTTACCAGCGTTACAAATTATCTGGTTCAAAACGATAAGGAAAAAACATTTGCTATTATTTCTATCGGGGGCTTTATTGAGAGTTTATACCTTGCATTTAACCTTGTGGGAAATTATGAGGCAGATAATCCAATTATCCAACGGATATTTGATCAGAAATTAGTGTTGGAAAACCTGATTAATTATTCTCTCACTTATTCCGACGATGTAAATGTATCGGAATCGATAAAACTACTTCACCCTATTCGGTCATGCTATAACGAAATGGTTGTTAATGAAGAGAAAACTACTGTAGCTAAAAAAGATGGAAAACTTATTATATCCGGCGGACAAAAAATAACCATTAGCTATGAACAGTTTAAAAAACTGAAAAGTATTATTTTTAGTGTCCGTAAAAAAATTACTGAAGAAAACTAATAAGCATGAAGAAAATCATACTTATAATCACTGCCATGGTACTGTTAGCTCCTGCTAATATATATTCTCAGGATTGTACCGATTATCATCAATATCATTGTTTGTTTGCCGACTTTACTTTTTTTTATAGCAGGCAATCAAAAAGTTCTTTGTTTAAACCCGGACAAAGTAAAGATGTAAAAATAATTGCCTATAGTGGCGAAGATTATTACGTGTCTGTTTGTGCCCATCGAAAGTTCGGGAAAATACGGTTCAGGCTCCTTGAAGATAACGAAGGACGGAAAGTATTCTATGATAATGCAACCGATAATTACAGCGAATCGATCATTTTTTCTAACGACGTAACACGAAACATGATTATTGAAGTTTCAGTACCTGATGGCGATGAAAATACCGGTGACGAAGCCCGGTGTGTTGGTGTCGTTGTTGAATTCAGAAAGACGGATGGACAATAATTTTAAATAGTGTTATTACCAGAAATAAGCCGAAACATCGGCTTTATTTTCTTCAATTGTGCTGTACAGTTCTTTTAGCGCCTCTCTGACAGTTCCATGGTTGTTGAGGGTATATTTAATTCCCAATCCGTGTGCCACTTCATGAAAACATTTAACTAATCGGCAATTCCTTATAAAATTAATACGAGCGGGCAAAAAGGACCCTTTGTTTCGAAGGATTTCCTGAATAAATGCATTTGCCCGGTTCTTCTTTATTGTCAATAGGTATACACCGTATTGTTGCTTTTGTTTCTTCTTTAATTTTTAACTCTGTTTCAGTAGTTCCATCCCAATGTGCCGAAATAAACCCGCCTTTATCATCGATTATTGCCCTGAACTCATCCCAGCTATTTGCTTCGCGGGTATTTTCTTCGCGGAATTTAAGAGCTTTGTTATAGATATTACTTTGTATCTCATCCAGCAATTTCACTATCCGTTCGTCGATCCCATCGATAGTAACAGTTTGCTTCTCCAGTGTATCTCTGCGGGCTATTTCAACAGTATTGTTCTCAACATCGCGCGGACCAATGGCAATACGTACAGGGAAACCTTTAAGTTCATATTCTGCAAATTTCCAGCCTGGTTTATGGGTCTCGCGGTTATCGTATTTAACCGAAAGTCCTTTTGCTTCAAGTTGTTTTTTAATGATATTCGCTTTCTCAGATATTTGCGAAAACTGTTCATCACTTTTATAAATAGGTATAATTACCACATGATATGGGGCAAGTTTTGGAGGAATAACCAACCCGTTATTATCGGAATGTGCCATAACCAATGCGCCCATTAACCTGGTAGAAACACCCCACGATGTAGCCCAAACGTAATCGAGTTTTCCTTCTTTATTTGAAAATTTAACATCGAAAGCTTTTGCAAAGTTTTGTCCCAGAAAATGAGAAGTTCCTGCCTGAAGTGCTTTGCCATCTTGCATAAGGGCTTCAATACAATAAGTGTCGAGTGCACCTGCAAAACGTTCGTTCTCTGTTTTTAATCCTTTAATAACTGGCGTAGCCAGGAAATTTTCAGCGAAATCGGCATACACATTCAGCATCTTGCGCGTTTCTTCTATTGCTTCTTCCTTGGTAGCATGTGCTGTGTGACCTTCCTGCCACAGAAATTCGGCAGTGCGCAAAAACAATCGCGTACGCATTTCCCAACGCACCACGTTAGCCCATTGATTAATTAATAATGGCAAATCGCGGTATGACTGTATCCAGTTTTTATATGTATTCCAGATAATTGTTTCTGAAGTAGGCCTGATAATAAGTTCTTCTTCAAGCCGGGCATCAGGATCAACTTCAATTCCTTTGCCATTTGCTGCATTTCTAAGGCGATAATGTGTAACAACGGCACATTCTTTGGCAAAACCTTCAACGTGACTGGCTTCTTTGCTGAAAAACGACTTAGGTATGAATAATGGAAAATACGCATTAACATGACCTGTATCTTTGAACATTTTATCGAGTGCAGCCTGCATCTTTTCCCAGATTGCATATCCATATGGTTTAATTACCATACAACCCCTTACAGCTGAATTTTCAGCCAGATCGGCCTTTACGACCAAATCGTTGTACCACTGGGAGTAATTTTCTTCTTTATTAGTCAATTCTTTTGCCATATTAACAATTTTGGTATAAAATTTGAAATGAACTTATATATTATTTAATTGGTGCAAAGTAAAAAAATATTATTTATATATTCACCAAATAAAGTAACAGGAGGGTATGCCATGAGATATTTTACTTTTATTCTGGTAACATTCGGAGCAATACTAATCGCAGTTCCGACGAACAATTTAGCTGCTCAGGAGTATGATGATTTATATTATAATCCAAAGAAGGATAAAGAAGCTAAAAAAGCTAAAACAGTTTCAACTAAATCAGAAAGTGCTTTTAAAGCAGCATCTGATACAGTTAAAAAAAGTGATTATGAACGCTTTCGTGAGACAGCTGAAAACGGTGAAAATTTGACCGAAGCGGATAACACTTCAAATATGACAGAAGAAGAGATGGAATATTCTTCTGACAATGATTATGTTGATGAAAATGCCGCCAGTGAACAACAGCGCTCGGATGAGGGGTATGACAGCAACTATGAAACGCGCTTCACCCGTTTTAATTCGGGCTGCTATTCTTGTGGTTATTACGATCCATTCTTTTATAGCCCTGGTTGGAGTATAGGATATTCATATGGTTACCCATATTCAGGATGGGGTTTTTCATTTGGTTATGGTTATCCATACTATGGAAGTTATTGGAACAGGCCATATTACTATAATTCAGGGTACGGATATTCACCGTATCATTACGGGTATTCGCCATATTATTCCGATTATTATTATTCTGGTTATTATACAGAAAACAATAGAAATGTTCATTACGGACATCGTAATTCAGTTTCTTCAAGTACTTCTTACAGATCACGCCAAAGCGCGGTAACCAGGTCCTCATACCAAAGAACAAATAACGCTGTATCATCAACCCGTCGTACAAGCCCAACATCTTCATCATCGACTTATAAATCGGCGGCTGATCGCCCTACATACAAAAGAGATGCCAATAGAGGCAGTTCAGTTTCAACAACAACGCGCAGAGAAAGTACCAACAGGTCAACTACTGTAAGAAATCAAAGTTCGGTTCAGCAACGTTCATCTGCTCAGCCAAATGAAAATAACTTAAAGAGTGCTGAACAGCAACAATATAATCGTCCATCGCGTAATTCTAATACTGGTACTAATTCAAACACTAGGCAAGGAAGCAGCAGAACTACATATACAAGACCGTCTTCAACCGATAGGACTTCTTCTTCAACATACACAGCCCCGCAACAAAAGTCTACTTCAGGGTCATATGAAAGAAGTAATTCGAATACCCGTAATAGTTCATCTAGTACACGTTCAAATTACAGATCTTCAAGTTCAAATAATTCAAGTAGTTCAGGAAGCGGATATCGTTCAAGTAGTTCAGGTGGTTCAAATAATAGCTCAGGTAGTAGCGGAACTTCACGATCTTCTTCGGGCGGTTCTTCAACACGATCATCAGGTACCAGAAGATAATATTTGATTATAACTTAATACTTATTAATATGAAAAGGCTTATTCCTTTAGTCATACTGACCTTTGTCTGTTTAAATGGATTTTCACAAAACGCTGATGATGCGCTCAGATATTCCGAAACATTTGCCAGCGGAACAGCTCGTTATGTTTCGATGGGTGGCGCTTTCGGGGCATTAGGGGCTGATTTCTCAGCTACTTCTCAAAACCCTGCAGGGTTAGGTTTTTATCGCAAATCGGAATTCATGTTTTCTCCCGAATTTTATAACGATAAAGTAAAAGCAAAATATTTTGGAAATACAGCAGTTGATAGTAAATTCAATATTAATACCAATAACCTGGGCTTTGTATTTTCTTTTAACGACAAAAAGAAAGAAACGGGTTTTATTGGATGGTCGCTTGCCATGGGTTTTAATAAGTTAAACGATTATCATAGTAATTCATACGCAGAGGGTATAAATCCAAATACATCTTTGGCAGATTACTTTGCAGAGGATGCCAATAATTCTTCAAGTTTAGAGCCCTATTCCAGTGACTTATTTTATAATGCCTATATTCTGGACCGTGATTCATTAGGTTATTTTGTAAATCAAGATATGTATTTAGAGGGGCATGACATTATGCAACGTAAAGTCATTAGCAAGACTGGTAAAATGAACGATTGGTTAATAGGTGCCGGTTTTAATATCAGTAATATGGTGTATTTTGGTTTTTCATTCGACTGGATGCCTGTTTATTATTACGAGAGGGCTACACATAGTGAATATGATGCAGATTCTTATGATTATCTTTATTTTTCGTACTTTGAGGGAAAGAAAGTTTCGGGTTCGGGGTATGGTGCTAAGTTTGGGGTAATTGTCCGGCCGGTTCCCATATTTAGGTTTGGGTTTGCATTTCATACACCAGTTATATTTGATTTGCACCAAACCGATGAAGTTTATGTAGATACCTATTACCCTGACGAAGTTTTAACAAGATACTATCCACTTGATAATAACGAAAATGAAATTGAGAAAACAAAATTTGACTATATTGTCCAAACTCCGGCAAAATATATTGCCAGTGCAGCTATAACCCTGGGGGATAAAGCTATAGTAAGTACCGATATTGAATATATCGATTATTCAACAATGAAATTTAGTGAAAGTGGTGATGGCTATGATTATACAAGCACTAACCAAGATATATCAAAAATATTCAGGAATAATATAAACTGGAAAGCAGGAGTTGAATACAGAATTGAGCCATTTTATATCCGTGGTGGGTTTGGGTATTATGGAAGCCCTTATATTAAGGATGAATTAAATGAAAAAGCTTATTCTTTGATGTATACTGGTGGGTTTGGATATCGCAACCGTAATTTTTTCGTCGATTTTGCAATTAGCAACAGAACAAGACAAGAGTCGATATTACTTCCTTCAGTAGATGAAGAAGCGAAATTTACTAAGAATACTACAAGGTTTACTACAACAATAGGTTTTAGGTTTTAGATTGATGTGATATTAATGCGGGTTTAAAGAAAAAGGGGCATTTTTTAATGCCCTTTTTTAGTGCTTTTTCGACAAATATACTCCGCTTCTGACCCTTCGTTAAATAACAGGTCAATAAAACTCAGGTTAGGTACAAAGCCAAACTTATTACTGAATACCTGGAAATAGTTTAATGGTTCAAAATCAGGGTCTTCTTTTTGCATGCGCGCTTTAGGGTGTATAGTATCCCTGAAATTGAAACTATTGTTACCTTCAGGCTTTATATATAAATCTGATTTTGAATATAAGCATTCAATTCCCGTTATAGTTAATATTGTATCAAGAATATAAAAATTCCAATCGAGCAGAAATTTCTCTTTTTTCGCGAATGAGGGACGAAGCTCATCTTCAAAGATTTCAAAAAACGGACTATGTTTATAAGCCGAAACAATAGCTTTCCAATGTACTTGCTGCCAGGGCGGTTCGTAATCTATTAATATATCGCGGGTTTTGGTATTGTTGCCATTGGGTTTAATAACCGGGATAACAAGATTAAGCGGCCCATTTGCACTTAAAATAACTGTACGGTTACGGTAGCTTTGTTTTTGGTAATTATCATGTACTTCGATAGTAACATTCTTATTGCTGATAAGCTTGGAAAAATAATGGATATTGGGCAAGTAAGCTGATGAAAGAAAAATTTCAGGACACTTGTCCATTGTTATTATAATTTATTAATCATACTGGCCAGGTAACCTGCCCCAAAACCATTATCAATATTAACTACCGAAATTCCACTTGAACAGCTTGTGAGCATACCCAGCAGAGCTGATAAGCCTCCAAAGTTAGCCCCGTAACCAACCGATGTAGGCACAGCAATAACAGGTTTATCGACCATGCCGCCAACTATGCTGGGGAGTGCACCTTCCATGCCTGCAACTACAATAATCACACGTGCTTCTTTAATTTCGTTTAGCTTATCGTAAAAACGATGGATGCCAGCAACCCCTACATCGTAATATCTTTTAACTTTATTATCAAAAATTTCAGCTGTTATTGCTGCTTCTTCACACACAGGCATGTCGGAAGTACCAGCACTAACAAGGGCAATATGTGTAGTGGTTTTTTTATCTTCGGTTTTTCGAATTGTTATTGCTTTTGCCAATTTATGGAATTCGGCTTCAGGTGCAATAGTTTTTACTTGTGTAAATGCTTCAAAATCAGTTCGTGTAACTAAAATGTTTGTCTCGCGGGTATTCATATATTTAACAATACCAGCAATCTGTTCGGGTGTTTTGTTTTGCCCGAAAATTATTTCGGGATATCCTGTCCGTAACTGGCGGTGATTATCAATCTTGGCATAATCAAGTTCTTTGTAACCAAAATCCTTAAATTGTCCAATAGCTTCATCGATATTGGTTTTTCCTTCTTTAATAGAGGTCAGTAACCTGCGCAGTTTATCTTCGTCCATCTTTATTGCAGTTGTATGTAAATTTAGTTAATAAAATGGGTTTTTAGGGTTTCATGTTCCTGTCGACTTCAATATAAATTTCATTTATCGGAACCCCTTTTTCATTTGCAGCTTTCAGGCAATCGTCGTATTCGGCTTTATATTTAATTGACTTGCCACTTATATAAGCTTCTTTAACACGAATAGGACCATATTTGGTTTCAATTATTCTTGTTTTTCGTTCAAGCATCGACTTGGTAACTTGTTGCGACCTTAAACCCAATGAAGTAGTTTCACTCAGGAGGATATTTTCGATTGATGCCTGATGATCAAGCGAACACAATACTTTAAGCTGAACAGCGGGCCTGGATTTTTTCATGATGATGGGTACAAGAAATACATCTTGGGAACCACAGGCAAATAGTTTATCGATAATATAATCATAATGCTCGGGGTTCATATCATCTATGTTGCATTCAATCAATACAGCAGTTTCTTTGAGGAATGGGCCACTATTAGTACTTTCCCCTAAATATACCCGCAGTACATTTGGAATTGAAAGATCGCGGTGACCAATGCCATAGGAGATTTTCTGAATGCTGAAATTTGCAGTATCGGTAAATTCATCAACAAACACTTTCAGTATTGCAGCGCCGGTTGGTGTTGTCGTTTCTTTATCGACTTTACCCATTTTTACTGGTATACTTTTTAAGATTTCAGCTGTAGCAGGGGCTGGCACAGGAAATGTACCATGGGCACATTTTACAAATCCCCCACCTAATTCAACCGACGATGCAATTATTTTGTCAGGTTTTATATAATCAATGCAAATTGCTGCACCAACAATATCAACAATAGAATCAGTTGCCCCAACTTCATGAAAATGAACTTTATCAATGGTTTTACCGTGTATCTTTGCCTCAGCAGTGGCTATATGGTTAAACATTGCCAGGCTTTTCTCTTTCACAAATGGACTCAGGTCACTATTTTCAATTATTTTTTTAATATCATTAAAATTTCGGTGTTCATGGTCATGATGATGAGAGTGGGTTTTCGTTGCCTGAAGATTTGAAAAATCAATATTTTGAACAGAAAAGTTATCTGTATTAGGTCTCTGATGTGAGTGACTATGATCATCATGATTTTGATCCAAATCCAGATCAACAGTACATTTAATGCCACTGATACCCATTTTTAGCTCATTGTTGAGAATGATCCTATAGCCTTTAACATTAAGTTTTTCTAATTGGGAGGTTAAATATTCAGCAGGGACCCCAAGGTCGACAAGCGCTCCAAGGTTCATGTCGCCACTAATTCCTGAAAAACAATCGTAATATAGTATTTTCATCGCAATTTGATATAGATACAAATATATAACTACAATTGAAGAAAAGCTAACACGTACGTTATTAGTGTATTTTAGAAAGAATATAAATTATTGCCAAAATTTATTTTTTTGTTTTTAAAAGTCATAAATTCTCTAACTTTCATAAAAAATTAAAACAATGAAAAGAAGGGATTTTATACGTAAATCAGTTATTGCCTCGGTGGCTTCGGGGGCATTATTTTCGATGGGTAAATGGGAGTCGTTATTGGCAAACCAAGCAAATAAGGCATTACCTTTTGATATGATAGCCATAAAAGATGGTGACCCGGTTACGATGTTCAATAAAGCTATTTCAGAAATGGGAGGCATGAAACAGTTCATTAAACCCGGACAATCAGTATTGGTGAAACCAAATATTGGATGGGATGCTTCTCCTGAAAGGGCAGCTAATACTAATCCTGAGTTGGTTGGCAGTATTATTAAGAGCTGTATAGAAGCAGGGGCCAAAAGTGTTATGGTTTTTGACAATACATGCGATGAGTGGACACGGTGCTATAAAAATTCTGGCATAGAAGCTGCTGTTAAGGCTGCAGGGGGAAAGATTGTTACAGGCAGTGTTGAAAGTGATTATCGTGAAGTAAAGATCCCAAATGGAAAGGTATTGAAATCTGCTAAAGTACATAAGCTATATCTCGATTCGGATGTTATTGTTAATGTACCCGTATTAAAAAATCATGGAGGAGCAGTAATGTCGCTGGCTATGAAAAACCTTATGGGTGTTGTATGGGATAGGCGCTTTTATCACAAACATGATTTACAACAATGTATCGCTGATTTTGTAACCTACCGTAAACCCGATTTGAATATAGTAGATGGTTTCAGGGTAATGAAAAAAAATGGCCCGAGAGGCGTTTCGGTAAACGATGTTGCTGAAATGAAGTACCAGATTATTAGTAAGGATATTGTTGCTATTGATACTGCTGCTACAAAGGTATTTGGTATTGACACTGATAAAGTACAACATATTGGCATTGCTGAAAAAATGGGTCTTGGAACTACAAATCTCGATTCGTTGAATATAAAGAGAATGACTGCGTAGAATAATTTGAAAATTTGAGAACCGGAGCGTAGCGGAGCTCGGCATAGCCAATGTACTAATTTGAAAATGAGATAGTTTGAAAATATATTGGTAAAAGGATTACTAAGTATACTAATCATAATAAATGAATAATCAAAAGTTCCTTAAACCTTTAAGGGTAATAGTTTCATTGTTTTTTCTCGTTGGTTTTATAGTAATTTTCTCTGACTTGAAAGCAAGAATACCTTCAGGTATCTATGTGTTTTTTGGTTATTTTCAATTTCTACCTTCAATACTAAAGTTTTTAGGTGCAATCAGTATTCTGTCTACAGGTTTTATAATAGTGATAATATTGACTGTTTTATTTGGCAGGGTATATTGCTCAACTTTTTGTCCGCTTGGGGTATTACAGGATACGATGGGTTATGTAAGAAAAAAGGTACGTGGAAATAAATCACGGTTCAGGTATACTAAGCCATTAAACTTTCTTAGGTACAGCATTCTTAGCTTAGCGCTAATATCACTTCTGTTTTCAGGGATATTGGCAATTAATCTGCTCGATCCCTATTCAAATTTCGGACGTATTGCGTCATCGATATACCAACCTGTATTTATCTCAATTTCAAATATTTTCTCAAGAATTTTTACTTCGTTAGGGATTCATTCAATACAACACATGCCACAAAAGGCTTTTCATGCAGGTGTTTTTATTCCGGCCATATCTGTTTTCCTGCTTCTTGGTATAATGGTTTATTATCGTGGACGACTATACTGCAACTCAATTTGCCCGGTGGGGTCAATATTGGGTTTACTATCGAAAGTGTCTTTCTTTAAAGTAAAAATTGATCAATCGAATTGTATTCAATGCGGAAAATGCCAAGTGGTTTGTAAAGCGAACTGCATTAATGTTAAAGAAATGATAGTTGATGAATCGCGCTGTGTTTCTTGTTTTAATTGTATACCATCGTGCGAAAATTCTTCAATTGGATATAAGTATAGTTTAAAAGAAAAGGTTTCGGCAGAAAATATAAAAGAAGGTGCTTCGAAACGTAAGTTTTTAAAAGCAGGGCTGTTCTATCTGTTTTCAGTTCCTTTAATGTCAAAGGTTTTGGCCGATAATACAAATAATGATATCAATTATGAAAATAAAGGAACAGCCACTCCTCCCGGTTCATTTAGTATTGAGCATCTTAAAGACAAGTGCGTAGGTTGTCAGCTGTGTATTTCAGCCTGCCCAACAAAAGTATTGCAGCCTTCATTTCTGGAATATGGTTTTACAGGAATGATGTTACCTCGAATGGACTTTAATACAGGCTTCTGTAATTATGAATGTACTAAATGTGGCGAAATATGCCCATCGGGGGCAATACTCCCGCTTGCTAAAGAAGATAAGAAATTGACAAGGGTAGGGGTGGTAAAATTTGTTAAGAAAGATTGTGTGGTTGTTACAAAGAATAAATCATGTGGTTCTTGCTCAGAACATTGTCCAACTCAGGCTGTTCATATGGTGCCTTTCAATGGCAGCCTTACTATACCTGAAACTGATGCCGAAATATGTATTGGGTGCGGTGCCTGTGAGCATGTTTGTCCAGCCGAAAACATTGCTATATATGTAATTGCCGATAAAATACACCACAAGGCAAAGAAGCCAGTGAGCGAGAAGGTTAAAGTTGAAAAAACCGACGGATTTGCTTTTTAATGTGCTATCGTAATTCGATATACTTGGTCAGCGCACCTAAGTTGGTAAAAAATTGATATGATAATGCTTGTTTGAAATAGATAATGCAAGAAAAATTCTATGAAAAATTAGTATATGTCAAAACACCATTGTAAATTTACATTAAATGTGCAATTATACAATGGTGTATTTAAATGGAAAGAGAAATTGAACAATACCTGGTAGAATGGAAATTACGACCTGAACGTAAACCGCTAATTTTGCGAGGTGCAAGGCAGGTAGGAAAAACTTTTACTGTTGAAAAATTTGCAAATGAACATTTTGATAATTGCATTAAAATAGATCTGGAAGAAAAACCTGAATTACGGAAATTATTTGATAAAAACAATGTCAAATTAATTGTCAATGAAATAGGGGTTATACTCAATAAAGATATTTCGCCAGGAAAATCGTTGTTGTTTATAGATGAAATTCAGACTTGCCCAAAAGCAATTCAAAGTCTCCGGTATTTTTACGAACAAATACCTGAATTACATATAATTACGGCAAGCTCATTACTCGACTATGCACTAAACGATATGCAATATTCAATGCCAGTTGGCAGGGTTGAATTTTGTTATATGTACCCCCTAAATTTCATGGAGTTTCTTGAAGCCAATAATCAAAATAGTTTAGTCACATACATAAAGGATTTCGATTTTAACACAGAATTTAGCCTAACAATCCATCAAAAAATTTTAGAATACCTAAGGCTTTATTTTTTTATTGGTGGTATGCCCGAAGCAGTTAAAACCTATGTAGAAACAAAAAAGCTCACAAATATAGAAAGGGTACAAAGCAGCATAATTACAGCATTGATTTATGATTTTGTAAAATATGGAACACGAAAGCAGCAGGAAAACATGGCCATAGTGATGAAGTATAGTGCAAACAATGTAGGGAGAAAAATCAAATATGTAAATATTGATAAAGAAACGCGCTCGACTTTTTTAAAAGAAGCATTTTACAAACTCGAATTAAGCAGGATATTACATTTGGCCAAACATACAAATACATCAGGAGTCCCTATAGATGATTATTCAAATAGCGATATTTTTAAACCTGTTTTTTTGGATATTGGATTGGTAAACCATTTGGGAAATATTCAGTTGATTGATATTGAAAACTTAATTACAAAGAACGAAGGTAATCTGGCAGAGCAGTTTATTGGTCAGGAATTAATTTCTTCAGGGAAACCTTTTATTGACACAAAACTGTATTATTGGATACGTGAAGAAAAAAACGCCAATGCTGAAATTGATTATATCTTTCAGCAAAATAACGCATTATATCCTATTGAAGTAAAAGCAGGAAAAACAGGTACCTTAAAATCATTGCAAGTTTACCTATATGAGAAAAAATTATCAACAGGGATACGTTTTAATGCAGATCTACCCAGTATTGGTAATTTTTCTATTTCAGTGAAATATTTAAAAAAAAATGATACAATAAACTTTAAGTTGATTTCCTTGCCCTTATATTTCTGTTCTGAATTGACATCTTTAATACCAAAATTATAGATTGAAATAGATATAAAGCACTACTTAATTATATGTGATCTTACTTTCAAATGTTGAACCGCTGGCGTCATTATAGCTATATAAATCCATATGGCAGATAAAGACTTTAGGCTACCTGGGATAAAAAAAAGTCCAATATCATTGCTGATACCGGACTTAAATACCTTATAAGATATTATTTAATACTCTTAAACATCCTTTTTAACCTGATGTTAGCAGGGAAGCTCTTTTCCTTGTTCAACGATAACCAGATCAAACGCGGCCTTCCAATAACATGGTCTTCGGGAACATATCCCCAGTACCTTGAGTCGAGGCTGTTATGACGGTTGTCACCCATCATCCAGTAATAATCCATTTTAAAAGTATAGGAAGTTGCGGGTTTACCATTAATATATATAACGCTGTCTTTAACCTGTAAGTCATTCTCTTCATAATAATCAATAATTCTTGAATAGAGCGGCAAATTATTGATATTGAGATCAATAGTCGCATCTTTTGCCGGTATATAAAGCGGGCCAAATTGATCGAGGTTCCATGGGTAACGGGGATCGTTGGGGAAGATCTGAAAATCAGAATAGTCTTTTTGTTGAATGAAACGTTCAATCTTGTCGACCATTTTATTGCTTTTCAACTCTTCGACCATTTTATTTGTTAGAGGTACTTGCAAAAAACCTTGTCCATAATTTAAATCACTTTCGTAAATACCTAATTGCTGCAGTTTTTTAGTATTTAACTGACGACCTCCGGTTTGAACAGCATATACATATTGCAATTCAGTAATCTCTTCCTGCTGCTTGCCATTAATATATACAATTCCATCGATTATTTGAAGGGTATCGCCAGCAATGGCAACGCAACGTTTAATATAATTATCCCTTTTATCAATCGGTCTTACTACTATTTCGTGTTCTTTTAATACCTTAAGCCTTGCGAGTGCATAATATTCGTCATCAGTTTTAACTGTTTGTCTTGAATATTGATCTGTCATATTCATACGATAAGCTTCATCGCGGATAATATGATAAAAGCTCACATTTTGCATATCGATGCAAACAGTATCACCGGCAGGGAAATTAAATACAACAGGTTCATTACGTTTAACTTTGCTAAATCCTGCTAAACGTTTATAAGGCCACTGGATCCATTCAATATACGATTTATTTATAGATCCCGGAATAGTATGTTGCATAAATGGAATAGAAAGCGGAGTGTTGGGTATACGCGGGCCATAAGCAACTTTACTTACATACAGATGATCGCCTACCAAAAGCGATTTTTCCATTGATGGGGTAGGAATTTTGTAGTTCTGGAATAAGAATATGTTAATTAGTGTTACGGCAACAACAGCAAATATAAGTGCATCGAACCATTCAACTAACCAGTGGTTTTTACCTTCTCTCTTTTTCCATGGCGACCAGTTTACTTTTTTGGTAATATAAAGATCGAAAATAACGACCAATCCTATCAGAAACCAGAAATTATTAAGCCATATAACCCAACCAATATATATAATTGCAGCAATCGCAAAATTAACTTTTGATTGTCTTCCTTTAAGTTTATTAATCTCTTCATTATCAGCTTCTTCATTTATTTCTAAAGCAGCTGAATTTGTTTTGTTTTCGTATGGTACATAATCACTTTTATCAAAGCCAATAGCATTAGCAATACGATGAAGAATAACTGAAATCATACGATGGTATGCAGTAACGATATTTATTTTTTTTAAATAGTCGTCTTTTCTTCTGACTCTTATTCCGTTTAACAGCTGGCCTGGTGTGGCGCCTAAAGTAAGCAAAATTGGCAAAACTACCAGGATATATCCGAAAATAACCAGCAGTTTGACCCTAAAATCTAAACTTTCATTATTTAATAATATAATAGCTAATATAATACTTGTGACAACATCGAAAATATTAGAGTTTTTTCTTCTTCGTGGACATGCAGGTTGCAGATTTTCTTTACTTTGGAAGAGTATCATTTCTATAATTATTTATTTTAATTAGCGGATGAATTTAAACATTTTATTCCATCTGAACTTATGTAATCCTTTATTATTTTTATCGGCCGAAAACCATATCATTGTTGCTTTTCCGATGATGTGATTTTCAGGAACAAACCCCCAATTACGCGAATCGTTTGAGTTATGCCGGTTATCGCCCATCATGAAATAATAGTTTGATTTGAATATATAAGAAATTGCGAATATGCCATTGATGTATATATTGCCATCAATTACTTGCAATTTATTTCCCTCATAAGCAGTAATAATCCGTTGGTATAATGGGAGATTTTCGACATTCAGTGCTACTGTTGTGCCTGCCTTTGGGACTACAATTGGGCCGAAATTATCTTCAGTCCATTTAAAGTTATCATTAAATGGAAAAATCTGATTGTATACAGTTGTTGGGTCAATATTTTCGAAGCGGACAATTGCTTTGAAGAATGATGAATCGCGAATTGTCCGATACATACTTTTTGTTAAAGGGACCCTGTAAATCGAGTTGAAACGGTTGAAGTTAATATCATAAAATGAAACTCCAAGTTTATGAAATATGGCAGTATCTATCAATTCCCCCCTTGATTTAATAATATAGTTGAATTGATTTCCAAATGCCAAAGGTTCGGGCAACCTGTTAATAAAAGCCCGGCCATGTAATATTTGCAAGGTATCTCCGGGTAAGCCAATAACCCGTTTTACAAAATTATCTCGCTTATCAAGCGGGCGATATTCGAGAGTATAGTTTTCTTTTACAGTTTTTACACCAATTTGCCGGCACAGCTGATAATAATTTTTATCAGGCAATTCTTTAAGAATTATATCTCCTTCGGGATAATTAAAAACAATTATATCAAAATTCCGAATCCTGGAAATTCCTTTTAGTCTTTTATATGGCAAAGATACATTTGCTATATAAGTTTTATAGTTTTGGGCAAAGAACAGGTTGTTTTGCGCAAAAGGTATCGATAAAGGTGTTATTGGCAATCGAGGGCCATAATGTAATTTGCTTACAAAAATATGCTCATTGGCATCGATGGTTTTTTCCATCGAGCTGGTTGTTGTTGTATAAGCTTCGAAGAAGAAAGTTCTTATAAATATTACAGCTAGAATTGCAAGGATGGCAGCATCAATAATTTCGGCAAAGAACCTTTCTTTTCTTGATGTGAATTTCCTTTTTCTCCAAAATCGCCAGTTAACAATTTTCGTAACAAAAAAGTCGAATATAAATACGATGCCAAAGAAAAACCAATAATTACCTAGCCATAATACCCAAATAGAATAGATTAAAGAATAAATAGACCAAGTAATCAGTTTACTTTTATACTTAATTAACAGTTGTTTTATTTTACCTATAAAATTCATTTTATGGCTTATCAACCAACATTTAGTAAGTTCGACATAGTATAATAACCCTTTTTGTCCTGAATAAATTCAGCGGCCAATACAGCTCCGAGCGCAAATCCTTGTCTGCTTTTAGCCAAATGCTTTATTTCAATAAAATCAACATCCGAATCGTATTTGATTATATGTGTACCCGGAACTTCTCCTTCTCGTAAAGCTTCAATTTTAATGTTTTCGGCTGCGCTTTCCTTATTTAATTCCCATTTGGTCTTTCGGTCAACTTTCTCTATGATACCTTCTGCAAGTGTTATTGCTGTACCACTAGGAGCGTCAAGTTTGTGAATATGATGAATTTCGGTCATTGAAGGTTCATAAGTCTGAAAACGGTTCATTATTTCAGCAAGATATTTATTTAACCTGAAAAAAATATTTACACCAATACTATAATTCGATGCGTAAAAAAACGTCTTTTTGTTTTCATTACAGTATTTAATAACTTCATCATATTTATCGAGCCATCCGGTTGTTCCGCAAACTACTGGTATTTCGGCTTCAAAACATTTCAATATATTGGCGTAAGCACTTTCAGGGAAAGAAAAGTCGATAGCAACATCGGCTTTTTTAAGATTTTTTACTGTTAGTTCATTAACATTATTGATATCGATTTTTAATACGATGGAATGATTGCGGTCAATGGCAATTTTCTCAATTTCTTTTCCCATTTTACCATAACCTAGTAAAGCTATTTTCATTTCTTTAAATATTGAGTTACCAAAAATAAAAAAGGGAAGTCGTTTTTGCGCTTCCCTTAAGATTATTTAAGAAAATATTATTTTACAGTGTTAACAACTGCTTCGAAAGCGTCGGGGTTATTAAGGGCTAAGTCGGCTAAAACTTTTCTGTTAAGCTGGATACCCTTTTTATTTAATTTACCAATGAAATCGGAATATGATAAACCATAAGGCCTTACACCTGCGTTAATACGCTGTATCCAAAGTGCCCTGAAATTTCTTTTCTTTGTTTTTCTATCGCGGTAAGCGTAGCCCAACCCTTTTTCATAGGTATTTTTGGCAACTGTCCATACATTTCCGCGTGAACCAAAGTAGCCTCTGGTTTCTTTAAGAACTTTTTTTCTGCGTTGTCTTGATGCAACTGAGTTAACTGAACGTGGCATTTTTTTTAGTTTTTAAACGTATAGCGTTTCCTTAAATTTTTATGGAACTCTTATCTAGCTATATCATTTTGGTTAAACACTTAATTTAATTCGACTCAAAATTATTTCATTGCTAGCAAATGCTTTACATTATTGAGGTCAGGTTTATCGACAGTAGAAAAATAACCTAAGTTTCTTTTTCTCTTAGTCGATTTCTTAGTCAAAATGTGGCTTTTGAAAGCATGTTTCCTTTTGATTTTACCTGTTCCGGTAAGAGTAAATCTTTTTTTCGCACCGGAGCTAGTTTTCATCTTTGGCATATAAAACTTCTATTTTAAGTTAAACTTTCTTCTTTACTGATTTTGGAGAAAGGATAATAATCATCCTTTTCCCTTCAAGACGTGGCAATTGTTCTACTTTCCCCATTTCTTCAAGATCCTGGGCAAACTTAAGCAATAAAATCTCACCGTCTTCTTTATAAACTATGGTACGGCCTTTAAAAAACACATAAGCTTTAACTTTAGCACCTTCCTCAAGGAATTTTTGTGCATGTTTAAGTTTAAAATTATAATCGTGCTCATCGGTGTGAGGGCCAAACCGTATTTCTTTTACAACAACCTTTGTTGTTTTAGCTTTTATTTCTTTCTGTTTCTTTTTGTGTTGATAAAGAAACTTCTGATAATCAGTAACTTTGCAAACAGGTGGATCCGCATTTGGGGAGATCTCAACTAAATCGAGCTCTAGATCCCCAGCAATTTTCAAGGCTTCCTGTAAGCTAAATACTCCAGGATTCTCGACATTTTCGCCAACAACCCTAACTGTTTTAGCTCTTATTCTTTCATTAATCGCAAAAAGCTGTGCTTTTTCTCTTGGCGGATAACCTCTTCTTATTGGCCCTTCGAATTTTTTTTCCTCCATCTGTTATTAAACAATATTTTTTAGTTACCTGATATTTGTTTTTCAACTTCTTTTCTCACAAATTCGGCAAATTCTTCAAGTTTCATTGCACCTTTATCTCCTTCACCTTGTTTTCGGACTGAGATAGTGCCTTCTGATACTTCTTTTTCACCGACGATAAGCAGATAAGGAATTCTTTTTAACTCGCTCTCCCTGATCTTTTTACCAATTTTTTCGTTCCTGTTGTCAATTAGGGTGCGAATATCGCAATTATTTAGAAAATTTAAAACTTTTTCAGCATAATCATTGAATTTTTCA
>Ga0105103_10000290_pt1 | contig 28012 bp, 30 predicted proteins | sample PPLLaktember2015_2_FD_79107 | JGI IMG/M metagenome (GOLD analysis project Ga0105103, IMG submission 79107) | Freshwater sediment microbial communities from Prairie Pothole Lake near Jamestown, North Dakota, USA - PPLs Lake P7 Core (6) Depth... | ecosystem: Environmental > Aquatic > Freshwater >...
CCCGACGGTGTTCCGAACATCGACCAGAACTGCATCGACGGCTCGGAGGCATGCGCAAGGACGTCCTTCGTCCCGTCTCCGTCCAGGTCAAGAAACCAGAGCCGGATGCGCTGTCCCCCGCGGACGGGGAGCGCTTGCAGCAACGAGCGACGACTCATGGAACGTACGCTGTCGCCGTAGGCGACGGCGATCTCCACGTTCGAGGTATCATGTGTGCTGAACGCGTACAGAATATCCGGGACATCGTCACTGTCTACGCTCGCGACCGCCGCACCCCAGAGGATCGTCGGGGAAAGCAATCGAAAGTTCTGCTCGATGAATCGATCCGGTCCAAGTTGCTCAAAGAAGCTGAGCGAAAATCGTTCAGAGGTCCTTAGAATATTCAGCACCGCAAATCCGGGCAATCCGGAGGGAGCGGGAAAGGAGGCGAGCAGGGCGGGCGTTCCCTCGGTCGGCACGACCGCTCCCGAGAGCGATCGATCCCGCACATCGTACGAGAGCACACCGACCGTTTGTTCCTCCGTCGAACCGACTAGGAGTTGGAAACTTGTATCGGCTACGGACTGCACCGCGATCGAGGACGGGACCGAACCGAACTTGTGCGAGATCGGTCCGCGCAAGCGCCGGCCGGATTTTCCCCAATACACGTCGACGGTCTTCTCCCGTCCGCTAATGACGACAAGGTCAATTACTGAGTCAGGATCGAGCCGTTCCGCGACGATCCCCGCCGGCCCCGGCCCACACACGTACTCCGTTCGCGTCGGATCCATGAGCGGCATCCCCGAGCGCCGGATGATCGCCATTTCGTTCTGCGCGGGTGACGTTACCACGAGTTCAACGGAACCAAAGGCACTTGCGAGCGGCGTCAACCGATGTGGATTGAATGGCAGGGCGACCCGTACTTCTTCGGTGAACGTCGTCGTATCCCCGCCGAGGGCGATGCTCAGAAGTCCGCCCGAAGTAGACGTGATCAGATCGGCGATCCCATCGCCGTCAAGCTGGACGAGGGTCATTGAGGTGACCTCGTCATCGAATGCAAGGATGCCTGAGGGGGTGAACTCGCCGAAATCCGAGCCGAGCCAGTACTGGACCTCGCGACCAGCGTTGGTCGAGACGGCGAAGGCAGCCGGCATGCGGCGCGACGTGCTGGCCGCGGTGATCTGCTGCACCTCGACGTCGAGCGGATATCGATTCTGATCGATGAAACGGCCGCCGCCGACACCGTACCACAACTGCACTTCGCTCCGCACCCAGTCGTACGCAACAATGTCGCTCAGCCTGTCATTATTCAACGCGGCAACAGCGAATGTCCCGACCATGGCCTCCTGGGCAATCACTGCTCGGGGCACGAATCGTCCCTGCGCCGTCGCGATCAATGGCAGGATACCGGGGACGTTCCGGTCTGCGACGAGAAGGTCAACCCGGCCGTCTCCCGTGACATCCGCAGCCACGACCATTGCGGGGATGATCGGAAGCGTGAGCGATTGCTGGAGTTGCACCGAATCCGCGGAGCTGCTCTTCACAATATGAATCGCTTTCGCCGCACGGTCGACCAGACCCAGGATCGCGACACCCGATTGACCCCCGCCTACGAGTATCGCTTCATCAAAGGATCTTGGCACACGTACGGGAAATTCTTCAAGGATCGTCCAGTTCGAATCGACGACCTGCCGGAACAAGAGCTGCGAAGACGACGAGGGAAGGATGACCGTCGCGCGACCCGCCTGCCAGGGGGTGACCATCAGCGGGGAATCCACCGCTCCAGAGAGCGTCATTCGGCGCAGCTCGCCGAAGAGCGCTTCCTGGGACTGTGCGGATGCGGTTCGGACTCCGAACCAGACCAGCAGCGAAGCGCTTCGGAGAATGCGGCGGAGGGGAGATGTCGGGTGCGACGGTCGGCGCACGGTTGGCGTTGCGATCCTCAGCTGTGTCGGTTAGTGGCGTTGGCGATGTTGCAGGCGGAACTCACGCCGACGCGCGGCATCACGGTACCGTCGCTTCTCTGCGGCGGTGACCGGGCGAACAGGGGGAGCAGGAATGGGACGTCCGTTCCCGTCAATCGCCACAAACGTCAGATAAGCAGTGTTCGTGTGCATCCGCTCGCCCGTGAAGAGGTTTTCCTTCGAAACGCGCACGCCGATCTCCAGCGAAGTTCGGAATGCCCGGTTGACGGATGCCTTCAGCACAACGACCTCACCCAACCGGATGGCATGATGAAACTGCAGCTCATCGACGGACGCCGTAACGCACACATGGTTCGTATGACGCATGGCGGCGGTTGCCGCCACGATATCGATCCAGTGCATCAGCCGGCCGCCCAGCAGATTTCCGAGCTGGTTCGTGTCGTTTGGCAGCACCATTTCCGTCCGCTCGACGATCGATGCGGACACCGGCTTTCCCGTTGTTCGCGCCATGCTACAGTTTCCCCTGCTGGTTCGTCGCCGCTTTCTTCTCTGCCAATCCGGCGGTGACGTCGGCTTGGAGGGCTTCCGCATCGGAACCCAACGTGCTGTTCGGATATTTTTCACGGAACCGGTCGAGCGCTTCCTTCGCCTCTGCGTAGCGCTTCCGTGCAACTTGCGCCTGGGCCTTCCGCAGCAGTGCGGGCTCCGCATACGGCGTGTCGTGATACTTCTCAAGCACCAGGTCGAAGTAGTACACGGCTGCCTTGTTGTATTCGAGTCGCAGGTAGGTCATGCCATTGTCGAAGTCCTTCTGGGCGAGCTTCGTGTTCATCTCCGTGATGCGCTGTTCAGCCACCGTCGCCAGGGAATCGGTTGGATGATATTCGATGAAGGCCTGATACTCATCGATCGCCTTGCGAGAGTTCTCCTGGTCCAGCCGGGAGCTCGGCGACATATTGTAATAGCAGGTCGCCCGCTGGAATCGCGCACGCGAAACAAATTCGCTCGTCGGCATCGTACGCAAGAGGATGTCATACTCGAATGCCGCAAGGATGAATTCCTCGCGTGCCATCCGGCTCTCGGCCATGTAGAACTGCGCATCGTCGGCAAACGCGGTCGCCTGGTATTGCAGGGTCACGACCTTGAATTCCTCGATCGCCTGCAGATAGTCTTCGTCGTTGAAGAGTTCCATACCGAGCGCGAATCGCTCCGCCGCCGGCATCTGGCGCTCCGCCTCTTCCGACGTGCAGCCCGTTATCGGGGCAAACAGCAGAAGGCTGAAGACAAGAATGCTAAGGCCGATCGTCTGTGAGGTCGACCAGGAAACATGATTCTGATTCATTGATGGTCACCGGTACTGTTGAAAGCCGTCGGACGCGCTCGCCGATGCGCCGCACATCCTCGGGTGTGGTTATGAAATAGGGTTGATAGCCGGCACGAACCGGAAACAGCCTGACGGAGTCCAGCCGGATGGAATCCCGTCGCGACCAGATCAATTCCGCGCCGAGCCCGACCTGCGTCCATTCGCGTTGCGGCTGATAGAAGACCAAATTCCCCAGTGATGCGAAGATCGGACGACCACGATGCAATTCGACCCCCTGGAGATAATGGGGATGATGTCCGATCACGACATCCGCACCCGCTTCGATCAAGAACCGCATGTGCGCTCGTGCCTGCCACGTCGGGGCATCGACGTATTCCGCTCCGCCATGATAGTTGGCGACGACGACGTCGGCATGCTCCCGGGCGTTCCGCACGTCCCGCGCAACGCGTGCTGAATCATACGCCGAAATCCGGCCGCTCCAGCCGCTTCGGAAATTCATCGACGCTGTGTAAGCAACCACCGCGATGCGAATCCCGTTCCGCTCAAGGCATCCTGGGGGCATTCCCTCTTCGGGTTCGATCACCGATCCCACGGGCATGATCCCCGCGGCCGCAAGGAAGCGGATATTCTCCGCGACGCCCGTCACGCCGTAGTCGAAGGCATGGTTGTTCGCCGTGACGGCGACGTCGACGCCGGCATCCTTCAGTTCCCACACCGCGACGGGAGGCGCGCAGAAAATGTAGTTCGATCGCGGATGCTCGGTCTCGCCATTCTGATCGCTGATGAGGCTTTCGAGATTCACCATGGCGACATCCGCCGAACGGGTCATCTCCTTCAGACGTTCGAACGGGAATGCCGGTTCCTCGCGCAAGAGCCGTTTGCCGAGCGTCCGGCCCAGATTGACATCGCCGAACGCCACAAGGCGGAGCCGCGCATCGTGTCCCTGCCCGACCGCCGCAACGAAGAGAATCGAAAGCAGCAACCCAACGAAGCCTGCGGCGCGGACCGTCAACTTCTCACCGTAAAGAGCAAATACACCATCAACACCACGCTGCCGACGACCACCATTGGCGTCATTAGCGTGTCGAAGAATCCATCCGACGGCTGATCATCATCGATTCGGCCGGCTCGCACCTCGTCGACCGTATCGACTGCGGAGCGCTCGAACGGACCGCTGGTGAATACTTCGCCACTCTGCCGCTTCCAGCGGCACTCCAATACGGACCGAACCGTGCGCAGGAATTTGCCGTTGCCCAACTCCGTCGCTGCGACGCTGTGATCAAGGATGGAAGCATCGAGATGAGCATCTCCCTGCGCGGATTCGCCGATGACGGGGACGAATCCCGACGCGCGCATCCGTTCGGTAAAGGCGTTCTCGACGATCTGAACGGCGCCGCGGCCAGAAACACCCAGCACCACGCGCGAAGCCGGCGCGAGCGGCGCTGTCTGAAGACACTGCGCCGCGATCTCTCCGGCATGCTCACGCAAGCGCTCTTCCACCGACGGCGACGATTGGCCGTACAACGCGTACACCGGCAGAAGAAGCAGGAATGCGGATAGATATCGGTTGAGGCGCTGTTCAGGAATTTCCATTTGAATGTTAAATGTAGCGAAAAAACGGAGGAGATTCAAAAGAGGGGCTTGTGTCCGTGATCGCGCGGATTTCTAGGGCCGCCGCAAACGACGCTCGAGCGCGCGAAAAACAAGCTCCGGACGTTCATCGAGGAAATGGCGGGAAAACCGGCGCGCGCGAAGGACTTCGTTGGATTGGAGATGCGCGGTGATCAGGTCATCTTTCATCAGGGCCGCAGTCGCGAGCGGTTCCCCTTCCGGAGAGGTGACGACCGATCCCCCCCAGAAATTCACGCCATCCTCGAATCCGACACGATTACAGAACAGCGTGTAGACGTTCAACAGTCGTGCATATGTCCGGTGATGCTCATGATTCACAACCTGATTGTCGAGATCCGGACCGCTTCCCGATAACCGGGTGGGACTTGCCGTCAGACAGAACAGCGCTTCTGCGCCATCCAGCGCGAGCAGATATGGAAGCGAGACGTGCCAAACGTCCTCGCAGATCAGAATGCCGAAGCGGCCATGTTTAGAATCAAATGCGCGGATCTCCGTCCCGGGACTGAAATACCGCCCCTCTTCGAACATCCCGTAGGTCGGCAAGTAGACCTTCCTGTGTGTGTGCACAACGCGGCCATCTTCGAACAGTACGCCCGAGTTGAAGACCCCGTGTCCCGGTCCGCTTTCGACAAGACCGGCGACGATCGAGATCTTCTTGCTGAGTTCGCGCAGCGGTGCAACAAGGTCGGAGGTCGAAGGATCGATCGCGAGTTCCCACGCCAGATCGCGCACGGTGTATCCGGTCAGACTCAACTCCGGGAAGACGACGAGCGAAGCGCCGAGGGATGCCGCACGCTCTGCGACGGCGAGATGATGCTCGACGTTCCCGCGCAGATCGCCGACACGGCTATCCGTTTGGGCAAGGGCGACGATCACGTCCATGCGGAGGCTCAGCGAATGGAGACGTCGTTGGAGAGTTCGTTCGTGTCGTTGGGAACGGGCGGAACATGCTGGGCGAGAACCTCGCCAACGGCACGCACACATTCAACAAGACCGTTCTGGAAGCTCCCGGCCGCGAACAGCGCCGCCATGCGGTTGGCGATCTCCTGCCACACTTGAGGCATCACGAGTTGATTGATCCCTTCATCCGCGTGGATGCGGAATTGCCGCTCGGAAAGGAGGATGTAAACCAGAACGCCCGTCCGGCCGATCGTCTTCTCCATCCCAAGCATGCGAAATTCTCTCGCGGCAAGTTCTTCCAACTGGAGGGAACGCTCACTCCAGGCGCGTTTTTCCCGAACGCTTACCCGGATCTCCCCCGCGGTCTTCTTCTCCGCATCCGCGATGGCGATCTTGACGGCTTCGAGAGCTTCGGGGGAAAGGAACTTCTTTGTGCGATTGGGCATGGGCGCGACTCAGGAAAGATCGATCATCCGGATGTCTTTGATGTACTGCACGGTCTTGTCGTCCTTCAGATTCTTCAGCTTGTCCAGCTTCGAATCCATCCGGTTGACGTTGTCCCTGATGATGGAAAGGAATTTCCCGTATTTTTCCGCATTCGGGTGCGCGATGAGTGAATCCACAACGCGTTTCATCTCCGCCAGCGGTTCCGTGATCTGCTTGGAAATGTCGACGACGATCTCCTGCATCGCCTCCAACCGGCGCTTCTTCACTTCCAGCATCGCATACTCATTCCGGAGCCGCTGTTTTTCGACGATGCTGAGGATCGCTTGCGGAAAGACGTGCGTGGGAATGTCGTCCTTCATGAAGTAATCGGTTACACCCAATTTCATGGCCTCCACAGCGACGGTCACGTCCTTGTTGACCGTCAGGAAGGCGATCGGAGCAACCACCTTTCGTTCCTTCAGGATGCGCGTCGCATCCAGGCCGTTCTTCCCCGGCAGGTAATAATCCATCAGGATGATGTCGCAGTCCGGGATGGGATTCTGGTCGTCCAGCAATTCCTCGGCGGACCGCCTGTGGATGATCTCGAACTTGACCGATTCGAACCGCCGAAGGTACTCCCCGACAAGACGACCGGTATCCTCGCTGTCCTCGACAAGAAGGATCTTCACCGTCTTCGGTTCGTGCCCCGGATGCGAAAGATTGATGTCCATGCGAATCCTCTCCTGCTGAAGTTCACCAACGTCCCGTGGCACCACCACCGCCCGACATGCCTCCCCCGCCGCTGAATCCGCCGAAGGACGATCCTCCGCCGCCGCCAAAGGAGCCGGGCCATCCTCCCCCATGCCCCCATCCCGAGTAGTAGCGCGTGGATCGCGAGCCGATGTGTGTTCTGCGCCGCGATGTGATCGCAGGAAGCACGAGGAAGAAGAAAGCCAAAACAGCGGCAACCAGCAGGCCGAACGACACCGCTGGAGCTTTGTTCCCTCGCGAATCCACAGTGTATTCACCGGCCGTCGCGCGGATGATCGCGTCCACCCCCCCAACGATACCGGCGAAATATGCGCCTTCACGGAATTTCGGAATGATCTCCTGCGCCGTGATCTGATTGGAGAGCGCATCAGTGAGCACGCCCTCCAGGCCGTACCCGACCTCAATGCGCACTGCGCGATCATCCTTCGCCACCAGAAGCAGGACGCCGTTGTCCTTCTTCGCCTGGCCGATCTTGTTCTTTTCGAACACACGAACGGCGTATTCCTCCGGGCTTTCGTCTCCCGTGGTCGCCACGACGAGCACCACCACTTGCGTGGAGGTCGTATCTTCGAACTGCTTGAGCATCTTTTCGAGTCCGTCCCACTCGACATAGCTCAGCGTGTTCGTGAAGTCGGTGACGCGCGCCTCCAGTTTCGGGACGCTCGTCTGCGCGAATGCGGTCGCACCGAGCACGAACCCGATCAGGAGGATGACGGCAAGTCGTTGCATGGTGTTCATGGTCGGCGTCAGAATTTCACCGCTGGGGCTTGTTCCGCACCCATGGCAGCCTTGAAGTATTGTGCCTCACGGAAGCCGCCAAACGAGGCGACGATGGAAGTCGGGAAAGTCCGGATGAGCACGTTATACTGCTGAACCACTTCGTTGAAACGCCGGCGCTCCACGGCGATCCGGTTCTCTGTCCCTTCCAGTTGCGATTGAAGGCTTAGGAAGTTCTGGTCTGACTTCAGGTTGGGATAGTTTTCGGTGATGACCAGAAGGCGGGACAGTGCCGCTCCCAATCCATCCTGCGCCTGCTGGAACCGCGAAAAAGCTTCGGGATCGCGAAGCACTTCCGGCGTCACCTTCATCTGTCCCACGCTCGCACGGGCGGCGGTCACATTCTCCAGCACCTCACGCTCCTGCTTGGCGAATCCCTTGACGGTCTCGACCAGGTTCGGGATGAGGTCGAACCGCCGTTGGTACTGGTTCTCAACCTGACTCCAGGCGCTCCGAACCCCTTCGTCCGCCTGCACCAGCGAGTTGTACTTGCCGATTACCCACGAACCGATGATCAGGGCGAGGAGGACAAGTCCTCCGACGATGCCTATTGCAACCTTTGCTCCAGTACTCATGGGCCTTTCCTTGGTATTGTTCAACCACTTGAACTTGATAGTACCAAATCTTCCATGGAAATACAACCCGCCCGGTTTTGCAGGACGCCCAACATCTCCCTATATTGTCGGCATGAGGACCTATCTTCGCTCCAAGATCCATAAAGCGACCGTCACAGAGGCCGACCTGCATTACGTTGGTTCGATCACCATTGATGAAGCGTTGATGGACCTGGCCGATCTGGCCGAGTACGAGAGGGTGATGGTGGTGGACAACAGGAACGGCAACCGGCTGGAAACGTACGTTATTCGCGGTGCGCGGGATTCAGGGGTTGTGGCGATGAACGGTGCGGCCGCTCATTTGATCCACACGGGGGACGAAGTGATCATCATGGCGTTCCAGACCACGGACCATCCGAAGAAGCCGATCAACATTCTGGTCGATGCACACAACCGATTCGTCCGCTATTTGAAAGAGACCGCGGAGATGAGGGATGTGGATGGGTGTTAGGGAAGAAACGAATGATGGCGCTGGCAAAGGGGCGTCTTGGTTTCAACATGCGTCAAGCTGAGCCTGTCGAAGCTTGGCGCGACTTGGGCGGTCATCCTTCGACAAGCTCAGGATGACCCACCTTCATGAACAAAGGGATGATTATTGCCCCCAAGTGCGTACGAGCTAATCGTTGATGATTGTCCAACGTCCATTGCGCGTCATCGGTCGCTGAGCAGTGAGCGGGCAATGACGATCTTCTGTATCTCTGACGTCCCCTCGTAGATCTCCGTGATCTTCGCATCCCGCAAGTAGCGCTCCACCTTGTACTCCCGGATATAACCGTAGCCTCCATGGATCTGGATGGCTTCCAATGCAGCGTCGACGGCCGTCTTTGATGCGTGCAGTTTCGCCATTGCGGCGGCGGAACCGTATGCGGCATGCTGGTCCTTCAGCGCGGCCGCGCGAAGCGTCAGCAGACGGGCGGCATCAATGGCGGTTGCCATTTCCGCGAGCTTGAATTGGATGGCCTGCAGATCGGCGATGGGCTTGTCAAACGCTTTTCGCTCTTTGCTGTATGCCGTGGCCGCCTCCAGCGAAGCCTGCGCGATGCCAAGGGCCTGCGATGCGATGCCAATGCGCCCGCCGTCGAGCGTTTTTAGGGCGAACTTGATCCCGAACCCCTCCTCGCCGATGCGGTTGACCGCAGGAACGCGAACATCCTGAAATCCGAGTGAGACGGTATCGGAACTCCGGATGCCGAGCTTTCGCTCTTTCTTTCCAATGGAGAGTCCGGGCATCCCCTTCTCTACGATGAACGCACTCACCCCCTTCGTTCCCTTCGACCGATCCGTCGTGGCGACCACCAGGTACACGTCCGCATTCGCGCCGTTCGTGATCCAGTTCTTTGTGCCGTTCAGAAGATATCCGTCCCCCTCCTTCACCGCCGTCGTTCGTTGATTGGTCGCATCGCTTCCCGCTTCCGGTTCGGACAGGCAGAAGGCACCGAGCTTCTTCCCTGAGGCGAGGTCGCGCAGGTAGCGGTCCTTTTGGTCATCCGTACCGAAGGTCTCCAGTCCCCAGCAGACAAGCGAGTTGTTCACCGACATGATCACACCCGCCGAGGCATCGACCTTCGAGATCTCCTCCATGGCAAGCACATACGCGATCGTATCCAGACCCGCACCGCCCCACTGCTCGGAGACCATCATGCCCATGAACCCCAGTTCTCCCATCTTCTTCACCGCTTCGTACGGGAATTCCTCACGTTCGTCGCGCTCATCCGCGGTCGGGGCAAGCTCCTCCTGCGCAAACTTGCGGGCCATATCTCTGATCATGAGCTGCGTTTCATTGAACGTGAAATCCATGCGTCCCTCCTTTCACCGTGTCTACTTCGTCTGCGTGTAGTCGTAGAATCCCCGGCCGCTCTTGCGACCGAGATGTCCCGCCGCGACCATTTTCTTCAACAGCGGACATGGACGATATTTGTCGTCGCCCAGGCCGTCTTGGAGCACTTCCATGATGGAGAGACAGACGTCCAGCCCGATGAAGTCCGCAAGCTGCAGCGGTCCCATGGGATGATTCATCCCGAGTTTCATCACCGTATCGATGGCTTCCGGAGCGGCAACTCCTTCCATCACGCAGAAGATCGCCTCGTTGAGCATCGGCATGAGCACGCGGTTCGAGATAAAGCCGGGATAATCGTTCACCTCGGCGGGGACCTTTTCCAATTGCTCGGCCGCCTGCCGCACTGCATCGAATGTTTCCTGCGACGTCGCATGCCCGCGGATGATCTCCACCAACTTCATCACCGGCACGGGATTCATGAAATGCATGCCGATGACCTGCTTCGGACGTTTTGTGAGCGCGGCGAGTTCGGTGATGGGAATGCTCGAGGTGTTGCTTGCCAGGATGGCGTGCGGCTTCGTGATCTGATCGAGCGCGCGAAACAGCTCGTTCTTGATCTCCGCCCGTTCGGTGACCGCTTCGACGACCAAGTCGGCGAGAGCGACCGCCTCCTTTAGATCGGTCGTGAAGGTGATGCGTCCGAGCGTTTCGGTTTTCTGCTGCTCCGTGAGCGTCCCTTTCTTTACCTGGCGGTCCAGATTCGCGGTGATAGTCGCTTTCGCCTTGTCGAGGAACTCTTGTTTGACATCGTTGAGCATCACGGAGAATCCGAACTGAGCGAAGGTGTGGGCAATGCCGTTGCCCATCGTCCCGGAGCCGATCACGGCAATGTGAGAGAAGGTTGAGGCCATGGAGGACACCAAGGGAATTGGTGAATTGCGAATGATGATTAGTGAATGGCGATTCGCGATTGGTGATTCTTGAAGGAGTTAGCGTTCAACGATCATTCCAGACGCTTCGCCGCCGCCGATGCAGATGGCTGCCATGCCGCGGCGTTGGTTTTGCTGCTTCAGCGCATGGAGCAACGTCACCAGGATGCGCGCGCCGCTGGCACCGATGGGATGTCCGAGTGCGACCGCACCGCCGTTGACATTCACGCGGGCAGGATTCAGTTGGAGGGCTTGATTGACAGCGAGCGCGACGACGGAGAATGCTTCATTGACCTCAAAAAGGTCGATGTCCGCCACCGTCATGCCGGTCTTCTTGAGAGTCTTTGTGATCACATCGGCGGGGGCTGTCGTGAACCACTCGGGACGCTTCGCCGAAGAGGCAAATCCGATGATGCGCGCAAGCGGAGCGAGTCCGAGCGCCTTCGCACGCGATGCAGACATCACGACCACCGCCGCCGCACCATCATTGATCTTCGACGCGTTGGCCGCGGTGACGGTCCCGTCCTTCAGGAATGCCGGTTTGAGCGAGGGGATCTTCTCGAAATTCGTCTTGAACGGCTCTTCGTCCTTCGTGACCAGTTCGTCCCCTTGCTTCACCCGCACAGACACCGGGACGATCTCCTCGGTGAACTTGCCCTCGTTCCATGCCGCCTGTGCTCGTTTGTAGCTTTCGACGGCGAATGCATCCTGGGCTTCACGCGGGATCGAACATTCCTTCGCGCACAACTCGGCCGCATTCCCCATGTGGTAGTCGTTGTAGACGTCCCACAATCCGTCCTTCACCATCCCGTCCACCACCTGACCATGCCCCATCCGATATCCTGACCGGGCCTTCTCGAGATAGTACGGGACGTTGGACATGCTCTCCATGCCTCCGGCGACGACGATGTCCGCATCGCCCAGTTGCACGGCCTGCGCGGCGAGCATCACCGCCTTGAGTCCGGAACCGCACACCTTGTTGACGGTCATGCACTCGACCGACGGAGCGAGTCCGCCGAACAACGCCGCCTGTCGCGCCGGCGCCTGTCCTTCGCCCGCCACGAGCACGTTCCCCATGATCACTTCCTGCACATCCAGCGGATCGATGCCGATGCGCTTGATCGCCTCAGCGATCACGATGGCGCCGAGTTTCGGGGCCGGGATCGAAGCAAGCGTTCCCTGAAAGGATCCGATCGGCGTCCGGCATGCACTGACGATGACAGCTTCGTTCATCCTTCCCTCCTGCGTGGGCTCAGCGGCGGTTGATCAACTGTTCATCACCTTGAGGAATTCCTTGTTCGACTTCGTCCCGCGCATCTTGTCGAGCACGAGTTCCATGGCATCGACCGGATTCAGGTCGCTCAGGAATTTGCGCAGGATCCAGACACGGTTCAGATCGTCCGGGTCCATCAGCATCTCTTCCTTGCGGGTGCTGGTCTTGTTCACATTGATGGCCGGGAAGATGCGCTTGTCGCTGAGCGCGCGGTCGAGCACCATTTCGCTGTTTCCCGTTCCCTTGAATTCCTCGAAGATGACCTCGTCCATGCGGCTCCCCGTCTCGATGAGCGCCGTACCGATGATGGTAAGGCTTCCTCCTTCCTCAATGTTGCGCGCCGCACCAAAGAACCGCTTGGGACGATGCAGGGCGTTCGCGTCGACGCCGCCGGAGAGGATCTTGCCGGAGTGTGGAACGACCGTGTTGTGTGCACGCGCAAGACGCGTGATGCTGTCGAGCAGGACGACAACGTCCTTCTTCGCCTCGACGAGACGCTTCGCCTTCTCGAGCACCATGTCCGAGACCTGGACATGCCGTTCGGGTGGTTCGTCAAAGGTCGAGCTGACAACCTCGGCGCTCACGGTTCGCTCCATGTCGGTCACTTCTTCCGGGCGCTCGTCGATGAGCAGCACGATGAGCCGCACCTCGGGATGATTCCGCGTGATGCTATTGGCGATCTTCTGCAGCAGAATGGTCTTTCCCGCCTTGGGAGGCGAAACGATCATGCCGCGCTGCCCCTTTCCGATGGGCGAGAGCAGGTCGAGAATGCGCATCGAGTATTCGCCGGGAACGGTCTCCAGCTTCAAACGCTCGGCCGGATACATCGGTGTCAGGTTCTCGAAAAGGACACGGTCGCGGATGACGTCCGGGTGGTCTTCGTTCACCGCTTCGACACGAAGCAGGGCGAAGAAACGCTCGCCTTCCTTCGGCGGCCGGACCTGGCCGCTGACGCTGTCGCCGGTACGCAAGCCGAATTTCTTGATCTGCGACGGGGAGACATAGATGTCGTCGGGTGAGGGGAGATAGTTGTAGTCGACCGAACGGAGGAATCCGTATCCGTCCGGGAGGACTTCGAGGACGCCCTTGCTGAATCCAAGGCCGTCCTTCTGCGTCTGCGCCTCGAGAATCCTAAAGATGAGTTCCTGCTTGCGAAGCTCGCTGTAGCCGGAGATGTTCATCTCCTTTGCAATAGAATTGAGTTCAGCGATCTTCTTCGACTTGAGTTCCGATATATCCATCGGCATGGAGGGATGCCCTTACACTAATGAGAGGGGAAGTGGTGACAACGGGGGAAATGAGTTAGCGTTTCAACGTGAGTTGCGATGCGATCCGGACAACAGAATCAGCATAGTTACATCAATTGGTTGCTTGAGTCAGGGATTCGATTACGGTCAGGTTGGAAATGGCTCCGGTTCGGAGCCGGCTGGAAGCACGCGAAAACATACGCCATTATTGATTGATTGTCAAGTACTGTTTCCCCGTCAACATTGCCACCGCCTCTCCTGCAACGAAATGCGACCCGGTGATCACAACCGGATGTCCCCCCGGATGGCGAAGCGCTCGGTTCACCCCGTTCGCAATTGAACCGGCATTCTCGGACGGCACGCCGGCTCGGAGGAACGCACGTGCGACATCGGCCGCGGGTCGGGATCGCTCCGTCTTCGGCTGGACGGCGTATGCGTATCCTGCCACAGGGCCGATCTCGTGAACCATCGACCTGAGATCCTTGTCCTTCATCACCCCGATGACGAGGAGCACCGGCTCTCCGGACAGCTGCTCAAGTCCCCACCGGAGGGACCGCATGGCTGCTGGATTATGGGCAACATCGACGATGGTCAGCGGCCGACGACTGATGACTCCAAGCCTCCCCCGGATGCCGCTGAGGGTGCGGACCTCGGCAAGCCCGCGGCGGACCGCCGTGTTGGGTATTCGCCAATGCTTCGCCAGAGAGAGGACCTCGATCGTCTTGAGCGCTACCGAGGCATTCTGGAGCTGGAACTCCCCCGCCAAGCCGATGTGGATTCCGCGCAAACGCCGATCGCCGAACGAGATATCCGCCGTGTGGCCGCGCCAGTTTGATTCATGGACATCGATCCGAACGCTCCCCGCATGGTGCAGGCGGGCGTGCTCCGTGCGACACTTCTTCGTGATGACGTCGAGCGCAGGTCCGGCTCCCAAACCGCTCACGCATGGTACCCGCGATTTGATGATCCCCGCCTTCTCGCGTGCGATGGCCCGAACGGAGTCCCCCAGAATGTGCGTATGTTCCAGGTCAACGGTAGTGATGACCGAGACCTGCGGCCTGAGGATATTGGTCGCATCGAGCCTACCCCCCAAGCCGGTCTCGATGACGGCGATATCGACTTCTTCTTCCGCGAACCAGGAAAACGCGATGGCGGTTGCCGCCTCGAAGAACGTCGCTTGACCTTCGTACACATGCGGAAGCGTGCGATGTGCAAGCCGCAGCAGGGAGCGCTGCGTGATCGGACGACCATTGATGCGCATCCGCTCCTCGAACCGGACAAGATGCGGCGAGGTATAGAGTCCCGTACGATACCCCGCCGCCGTCAAGATCGCGGCAACCATTGCCGCCGTCGATCCCTTTCCGTTCGTTCCCGCGATGTGGACCGCAGGAAACGCCCGGTGCGGATTCTCCAGGCGGTCGAGCAGCCGCTGAATGCCGTGCAATCCGAACTTCATTCCAAAGGTCTGCAGGCCGTACAGCGACCGGATCGTCTCGGCATAGCCTTGAAGCTTCAAGCGGGTTGAACCGGTTCTCATGGTCATGACATACGGGAGGAATCGCAGGCTCAGAGCCAGGATTGAAGGACGGAGAATCCGACGTTCGCGTCGAGCGCGCCGACGAGGGAGCCGAGATCCGGCACATTCGACCGCTCGGCGTACGCCGCCATTCCTTCGGCGATCTTGCCGCTGATCGAGGCGTCGACGAAGTTCATCGTTCCGATTTGAACGGCGGTGGCACCGACGAGCAGAAACTCGATGGCATCTTCGGCGGTCGCTATCCCGCCAATACCGAAAACGGGGATCTTCACCGCCTGCGCGACTTCATACACCTTCGCGAGCGCCACCGGTTTGATCGCCGGACCGGACAACCCGCCGGTGACCGTCGACAGGCGCGGCTTTCGGGTTCGTACATCCACTGCCATTCCGATGAGCGTGTTGATCAGCGATACGGCGTCAGCACCCTCGTCAGCGACAGCGCGGGCGAATTCGGATACATGCGTGACGTTCGGTGTCAGTTTGATGATGAGCGGGCGGTTGGTGAGCGGGCGGAGGCGCCGCGTCAGTTCCGCCGTTTTCGGGCAGGATGTACCGAAATTCAATCCCCCCTCCTTCACATTCGGGCAGGAGACGTTGATCTCGTAGGCAACGACCCCCTCCTGGTCCTCGAGCAGCGTCAGAACGTCGGCGTATTCGTCCACGGAACTCGCCGCGATGTTGGCGACGATCTTCGTATCGAGGTGCCGGAGTTGCGGAAGTTTCTCGCCGATGAACTGATGAACGCCGATGTTCGCCAAGCCGATCGAGTTCAGCATCCCGCCGGTTGTCTCGACGATACGGCCGGGGGGATTGCCGTCGCGCGGCTTCCATGACAGGGATTTCGTCATGATGCCGCCGATCTTCGATGCATCAAGCAGACTCGTTGTCTCGTTTCCGTAGCCGAATGTTCCGGACGCGACAAAGACGCGATTCCGAAATTCCACACCGCGCAATATGAAGGATGTCTTCACCACGATTCAACTGACCATTTCTACGAGAGAACGATCTCCTCCGCTCGAAATGTTGGCCCGTCCGTACACACAAGCGCGTACTTTTTCCCCTCCCCCGTCCTCTGCACGGGACATCCCTGACAGATCCCGATGCCGCATGCCATCGCTCCCTCCAAAGAAAGCTCGCACAGAAGTCTGCGGTTCACCGCAAACTCGCGCAACGCCTTCAGCATCGGTGTCGGTCCGCACGCGAAGAGCTTGGGACGCTTTGGTTTCTCCGCATCAAGGTATTCAGCGACCAATTCGACCACCGTCCCTTTCCGTCCCGCGGTGCCGTCGTCTGTCGCTTCACGCACGTTCTCAAGGCCTTCGACGGAGAGCCCCGATGCGGTCCGCGCGCCGACGAAGGAAACGATCGGTTTGTTCAGTCGATGAAGTTCCTGTTCGAGGAATGGGAATGGAGCGACACCCAATCCCCCCGCAACGATCAGCGCCGTGTCAAAAACTTCATCGATGTCGAACGGTTTCCCGAGCGGTCCAAGGAGATCCACGACATCGCCTGGACGCTTATCCGTGAGAAGCCGAGTCCCGGGTCCGACGATGTTAAAGAGGATCGCGAGCTCTACGCCGTTGATCCGTGAAATGCTGAACGGTCTGCGCAGGAGCGGCACAAGCGAATCGGCAACGCGGACATTCACAAACTGTCCCGGGCGGGCATGTGCGGCAATGAGGGGAGCGTGAAGGATGAGGGACCAGATGTTGTCCCCCGTCTGATGGAGGGATCGGACCACCGCAGAGCAAAGAAGCGGACTCGCGGTCATTCGATCTCCTCGGCAGGACGGCGCTCGCGCCGCGAAGCGGGCGACTGCGGGTTGAGTGAATCAGGATTCACGGTGGGTGCAAGCCGACGCGGCCCGGTCGCTGCCGGTCCCACCGGAGTTGGCTTCACGCCGGCCGAGTCCTTCTTGGTCGTGTCGCGAGGGGCTTCCAACGGAACGAACCGTCGTGCGGCCGCGGCGGCAAATGGAGTCTTTCCGTACGAATCGCTGACTCGGCGGTATTGGGCGATCGCGCTGTCCCTCAATCCCAACCTGTGCTCGTAGAGCCACGCGATGGCGAAGGAGCTCTTCGCCGCATAGGGTGAAGCCGGATAGCGTTTGATGATCGTATCGAGCACCGCGAGGGCGCGTTCGGGTTGACCGGAATCGATAGCTGATTCCGCATCACGGTACAGGCCAAGCGCAGGATCGGTCACGATCTGCACCTGCTCCCCTCGCTGACGACTCAAGACGGCCAATGCATACTCTGACCTCGGATATCTGAGCGTCAGCAGACTGTCGTAGTAGCTCGGAGGACGGTATCCGCGGTCGGGATGCGAGCGTGCGATCTCAGCGAGGATGTAGAACACTCGAGGGGTCCGGACAGGGTCGATCCACGCACCCATGGAGGTGTTGTAGTAATGGATGGCCGAATCGGGGACCTCGAATTCAGAATAGAACAGATCGCCGAGTTCCAGGTGGGACAACGCGCGCTTCTTGAGAACCGTATCCGCATTCAGCGTGGCGAAGTACGGCTTCGGGCGAAGCGAATCAGGGAGCGTGGCGATGATGGTGTCGGCCGCTAGTTTCTCCAGCGTATCCTGTTCTGCCTTCCAGGTCGAGTCGAGGTCGTAGATCTGTTTGTGCACCTCAAAGTACCGCCTGAATGCTGCCGCTTTCTGCTTCGCCTTCGCGTTCGTCGCAGGGTCGGAGGCCGCCGATGCGCGCCCATAGTAGCGGTTCGCTTCCGAATAATCCTGAAAGTCCACCTCGTAGATGGAAGCGAGCTCGAATGCGGCGCGGGGCGAATAGTCGGTCCGGACCTGCGACGTATCGACGAATTGATACGCGGTGATCGCTTCATCCGTCAGATCTGATGCGGCCAACGTCCGTCCGAGTTCGTATTTGATCGCCGGAAGCCATTCCTTGAACCGGAAATCCTCAGCCGCCTCCTCGAGCAGTTGTCTGCTCCGCGGATGATTGCCGTTGTTGCGCGCCGCGATCGCCGCTTGTGTGCGGGAGTAGTATCCTTCGAACTGATCGTCCGTCTCCTCAGCGACAGCGAGATAGTGCGTCTGCGCCAATTCATACCGTCCCGCCGCGAAATGAACATCTCCGAGTGCGATGCGCGTTTCGAGCAGTTGCTCATCATCTGCAGGGAGGTTCAGGGCAACAGAGAGCTCTTCTGCGGCTTGAGGATACAGTTCCTGTCGCTTGAAGATCGCCGCTTTCAGGATGTGCGCCTTGAACTCGATTTCTTCGTGCTCTTCCTCCCGCGCCGCCGCGATGAGCGCCTCACAGGCCGTAAGAGCTGCTTCATCGTTGCGCAAGCGATCCTGGCAGCGGGAGTACCAATACTGCGCCTCAATTTGAAGTTCGCTGGACGGAAACCGCGTGATGAGCTCCGAGAACTTGCGTTCGGCCTTGATATATTCTCCGCTGTAGAAGAACGACTTGCCGATCATGAGCAAGGCGTCGTCAACGAGGGCCGAAGTGGAATGGAAGGCGAGGATGTTGGAGCATTTGTCGATGGCCGTGTTCAGTTTGGCCTTTGCTGCAGGGGGGATCTGAGGCGTAGCGGACTGAGGCTGGGTCTTGCCTCGCGAAAGTCGCTCGGCGGTGAGGATCTCCGTCTCCGCTTCGGAGAAGGCCCTGCTTGCGTTATAGTACGCGTTAAAATAGGCGACCGTATTCCCGTAGCCGCTGGAAATGGCATCGCCGACCGGAGTGAGGATGGAACAGGCGGGAAACTGCGCAAGGAAGAGCAGAATGAAACCGCCGACAGCCAGGAGAGTGCGTGCGTTCATCGTAACGATGCAATATAGCGAAGCCCGGCGTGGGATTCAAGTTCGGGTCCGCTTCATCTCACTTCGGATTCGTCGGCCGAATATCGATCTCACTGATCATTGCCCGCTTCGGAGCAGTGACGGCGAACAGGACTGCGTCCGCAACATCCTCTGGCTGAACGATCCATTCCTTCTTGGCCGGGTCTGCCGTCCGGGGAGAGAACGACGTCTCGACTGACCCGGGACAGATCGTGATCACCCGGATATTGAACTGGCGCTCCTCGAGCATCAGGCATTGGGAGAATCCCCGCAACGCCCACTTCGTCGCCGCATAGCCGGCTCCGTTAACGAAGGCATTCTTCCCGGCAAGCGAGGCGATGTTGACGATCACGCCGCTGTTCTGGGGTTCCATGATGGGAAGCGCCGCCTGCGTACACAGAAAAACGCCGCGCACATTGAGCTTCCACATCTCGTCAAGATCGTCCGGCGTCAATTGACGCACTGGCGCAAATCGCCCGATGCCCGCGTTGTTCACCAGGATGTCAAGCCGTTTGTGCCGCTCGCGCACTCGGTCGAAGAGACGTTTGATATCCGCATCGTTCGTCAAGTCCGCGACCGCGATGTCCGCAGACCCTCCGACATGCTCCACCTCAAGAGCCACCGTTTTCAGGTCCGCATCCGTCCGCGCCGCGAGTACGACCGTCGCGCCTTCCCGCCCGAGCGCGAGCGCTGTGGAACGGCCGATTCCCCGACTGGCACCGGTGACAACGGCGACGTGTCCTTCAAGTCTCATACGCTCAAGTCTCCACTTTGCGGCCGGATAACGAGTTCTTCGACCATGACGGAATCGGGCAGGACCGATGCCTCGTAGATCGCCCGCGCCACATCCGCCGGGTTCATCATCTGTTCCTTGAATTTCTCTTGGTGGGACGGATGCCAAATGGGAGTCAGCGTCGCACCCGGATGCACGTTGATCACGCCGATCCCTTCCCTCCGCAGTTCCGCGCGCAGGACATTCATCATCGCCTCCGCACCCGCCTTCGAGGCAGCGTAGGCGGAGGATCGCTCGTACGTCACCTTCGCGGCGAAGGACAACACGTTGATAATGGTTCCCCGCTTCGCGGCCACCATCGATGGGAGCACAGACGACGTCACGAGAAAGAGGCCTCGGAGATTGGTATCGACGACCTCGTCAAAGATCTCAACAGTCGTCCGAAGGAAGTCCTTGAATGAGGTCACACCCGCATTGTTGACCAGTACATCGATCCGCCCGAACTCAGCCAGGAATTGTTTCGCGACACTCGCGACGTTCGCGTCGTTGCGGACGTCACACACTGCTGTCCGGCAGAAACCGCCGGACCGACTGATGCGGTCGGCAAGCGTGGAAAGCCGGGTCTCCGTTCGTGCCGTTGCGAGCACGATGTCGCCGTGCGCGGCGCACCGTTCCGCGAGGGCTTCCCCAATTCCCGTCCCCGCTCCCGTGATCCAGACAACGCGCCTCGTCGGTTCGGTCACCCGTTCCTCCCCGGACGCCCGATCAGCGTGAGGAATTCACTCCGCGTCTTGACGTCGTCACGGAACGCTCCCAGCATCGCGCTTGTGGTGGCCACCGAGTTCAATTTTTCGACGCCCCGCATCACCATGCAGAGATGTGTCGCTTCCATCACGACGGCAACCCCTTGCGGCTTGAGCACCTGATACAATGTATCGGCGATCTGCTGCGTCATCCGTTCCTGCACCTGGAGGCGTCGCGCGAAGATCTCCACGATGCGCGGCATCTTGCTCAGTCCGATGATCTTGCCATCCGGGATGTACGCGATGTGGCATTTCCCGAAGAAGGGGATCAGATGATGCTCGCACAGCGAAAAGAAGTCGATGTCCTTGACAATCACCATCTCGCTGTAGCGCTCTTCGAAGACCGCGCCATTCAATACCTCGATCGGATCCTGGCGGTAGCCGTTGGTAAGAAATTCATACATCCGCGCGACCCTGCCCGGGGTCTCACGCAGTCCTTCCCGCGCCGCATCTTCCCCAATGCCGCTCAGGAATTCCTTCACCAATGGTTCAAGATGTTTCGTGTCGATCGGCATTATGCACCTCGATATTCGACAATGTTGTTTTCCGTTTCATGGAGCCGGATCTGATACAACGCGCCGGAAGGGATCTTCGGCCGGAGAACATCCCATGCGATGCGAGCGATGTTCTCCGCCGTCGGGATGGTCGACCGGAACCACTCGACATCCAGATTCAGATGCTTGTGATCCACCTTGTCAACGAACTCCCGCTTGATGATCTGCTTCAGCAGCTTCAGGTCAAGAACGTATCCAGTCTGCGGATCGGGCTCACCTGCCACCGTGACCTCGATAACGTAATTGTGTCCGTGCCCGTGGATACTGTTGCACTTGTCAAAGACCGCTTCGTTTTGCGCATCGGTCCATGCCGGATTATACAGCCGGTGAGAGGCGCTGAATGTTTCACGCCGAGTAACGTAGACCATGGTTATTCCTTTGATCGGAGAACGGTGAGGACTTCGTCCACATGCCCGTTCACCTTGACCTTTTCGAAGATGTGTCGAATGATCCCCTTTTCATCGATCACGAATGTCGTACGCTCGATGCCGAAGTACTTCCGGCCGTACATCGACTTCTGCTTCCACACGCCGTACGTGTTGAGCATTTCGCGCGATTCGTCACTGATGAGCGGGAATTGAAGGCCGAACTTGCCGGCAAACTTCTGGTGCGATGCGATGCTGTCGGCGCTGACGCCGACGACCGCCGCCCCGGCCTTCTTCACTCCCGCCAGGTTCTCCTGGAATGCACATGCTTCCTTCGTGCACCCGGAGGTGTTGTCCTTCGGGTAGAAATAGAGCACGGTCTTCTTCCCTTTAAGATCCTTCAGCCGCATGATCGTGCCGTCCGTCGAGGGGAGCGCGAAATCAGGGGCCTTGTCGCCGACCTTGAGCATGAGAATTCTCCATAACCGTTCGCATCCTAGGCAAGTGCCTTCTTGACCTCGTCATAATTGGGCTCCGTGCCCGGATTCTCAGAGATCCACACATAGGTGACCCTGCCATTCGGATCAAGGATGAACACTGACCGCTTCGACGCCATGTACCCTTTGAGCCCGGCAAACTCCTCATACACACCACAATATGCCCTGCTCACTGCACGGTCAAAATCGCTGAGCAACGGATAGTCCAGATTGTTCTGCGCTGCGAACGCCTTGTTCGCGAAGGGAGAGTCGACGCTGATGCCGACGACCTGGGCGCCCAACGAGTTGAACTGCGCCAGGGAGTCCCTGAACGCGCACATCTCTTTGGTGCACACGCCCGTGAATGCTCCGGGATAGAATACCAGCACGGTCTTCTTGCCGCGGAATTCATTCAGGGAACGCGGCTTTCGTTCCGTATCGAACAGCGTGAATTCGGGAGCCTGGGCTCCTTGTTGAATTGGCATGATCGCATCTCCTTCCATTTACGGTTTTCGTGGAACAGCAGCAAATCGTGCCTCGACGGCGTTCCAGTCGAGGTTTTTCATGAACGCATCAATGTACGTTTTCCGGTCCGTTGCAAAGTCGATGAAATACGCATGCTCATAGGTGTCGAGCGCAGCGACGGGCACGGCGTTCCAGATGGGGAATGTATTCTGGGCATCGCCAAGATAGTTGAAGAGCGTACTCCGGTCGAGGTCGAATGCTAACCACACCCAGCCGCGGGCTGCCAAACCTGTCGCACGGAAATCTCGCTCCCACGCTTCATACGAGCCGAAGTCGCGGTTGATCTGCTCAAGCAAGGGGCCCGTCGGCACACCACCGCTGCCGCCGAGATGGTCAAAGTAGATCTCGTGGTTTTTGATTCCCCCGACGGCGAATGAGAGCTCAACTTTCAGCGCGCGCAACTGGCTGAACGTCTGGTTGGCTTTTGAATGGTCCACCGTCTTCAAGGCTTCGAGGATCTCGTTCGCCTTGTTGACATAGCCGACGTAGAGCTTGTAGTGCTCTTCCATCGTCCTTCGGGATATACCGTTCATCGACAGCGTCGAAGGCTTCAACGGCTTGGCCGCATAGGGAGCAACGGCGGGGACAGCGGGAATGCCGGAACCAACGGCATCCTCGACAAGCGCTAGGTTGGCAACACTCAGCCCGGCAACGCCGAGCGCCGACCGCTGAAGAAATGATCTTCGGGAATTTGTTTCATTCATGATACTCTCCTTCGTTTGAGGGTAGTCGCTTCGCGGATTAAAACACCGGAAGCCTCCGGAGAGTTTCAAAACGCTCTTTTCATTAAAACGGAAAATGCGTATATTTTAATTCATTCTTGTTCTTCCGGAAGGGTGCGAGAGTGGTTGAATCGGCCGGTCTCGAAAACCGGTAACGCCTCCGGGCGTTCGAGGGTTCGAATCCCTCCCCTTCCGCATTCACTTCCAGCAGAACCCCCGGCGCATCCCCCTTCCTCACGTGCCGACGCGAAAGCCCTTTCGCTGCATCTTTCCCCATCCCCGCTGTCCACGCGCGTAATCGAAGAATGCACGGATACGCCACCATGCCGTCAACTGCCGGTATCCGAAATTTTCGAGGACACCGATGAACAGCAGCAAGACGAGATGCTTCGGATTGGGATACCGTCGAAACGAAATCTCCTCAAGCAATACGCCGCCCACTGAGAACATCACGCCGTACAGCAACGACACGATGAAGAACAGGATCGCCATGTCAAGGTTTGCCGTCCCACGGACGAAAAGCATGATCGTCGCGATGTAGCCGATGAACTCGAACACGGGACCCAGCAGTTCGATGAACAGGTAATACGGCATCGAAGACATTCCGATTGCGCCATATCTCGGATTGAACAGCATCTTTCCGTGGAATCGCATGACGTCCATCAGTCCCCGATGCCATCGGTTCCGCTGACGCTGAAGGATGCGGATCGATTCGGGCGCTTCGGTCCAGCACACGGGGTCGGGGACAAAGATCACCCGATACGGCCGCCGGCGTTCCCGGAACGTTCGGTGCATTCGGACGACGATCTCCATGTCCTCTCCCACGGTGTCCGTACGATAGCCCCCGACATCGATCACCGCTTGCCGTCGGAACAGACCAAATGCTCCCGAGATGATCAAGAGCGCATTCATATTGAGCCAGGCCATTCGTCCGGAAAGGAACGCCCGGAAATATTCGACCACCTGGAACAGTGGGAGAAAATGCGTCGAAAGTCCCACCCGCACGACACGCCCGTTCTTCACTTCACATCCGTTTGCGATGCGGACGATCCCTCCCGCGGCGACGACACGGTGGTCCTCCAGGAACGGTTTGACGACCTTTTGCAGCGCATCCTCTTCAAGGATCGAATCGGCATCGATGACGCAGACAAGTTCGTATTGAGCGACGTTGATGCCGACATTCAGCGCATCCGCCTTTCCGCCATTCTCCTTATCGACGATGACCAGATTCTTGTAGGATGCGACCCGCGACCGGTAGATCCCCCGAACCCGCTTGGATGGGATCTCCGGAGCATAGATCTGGTTCGACTGAATGAGCCCAAACTCGTCGATCAATCGCCGGAGCGTCCTGTCTTTCGAACCGTCATTGATGACGATGACCTCGAAGTGACCATAGTTCAGTTTGAGCAGACTCCGCACGCTTTCAACAACGGTCGCCTCTTCGTTGTACGCGGGGGCCAGCACCGAAACCCCGACCGCCAGTTCCGATTGAACCGTCAGCCGATAGTCGCTGAAAGAGTTGTGATGCATGTACTTCAGGATCTCGCGGAGGGAGAGGATCATCATGACGGTGTACGAGACGTTCACCCCCACGAAGTAGAGGACAACGAACAACAGATAACTATTGATGATCCACTCAAACATTGTCGTGACCCATTATCCGCGCTCCTCAAGGACATGAAGGCAGACGGCGCGCTGTCGCTTTGAGCCGGTCGCAGCAATGCGATGTAATTCGTCCGTGCCCGTTGGACCTGTCGCCGCAATCGCACGCGCTGCGGCTATTTGCTCCTGGAGCGTCCCATGCTCCAAACGCGGAATCAATGCGGGGAGTGCTGCGGGGGCTCCGATCCGTCCAAGCGCTTCCAGGGCTTTGAGCCGAAGCGCAGGATTCGGATCGCGAAGGAAGGAAACGAGGAGCTCTTCTGAGCGCTGGTCGCCAAGGCGGCCCATCGCTTCGATGGCTTTCGCCCGTACGGTGATGCTGGGATAGGTCTTTGCGAGGCGGCGCAACGGATCGACCGCAGAGACGAACCCGATGACGGCAAGCATTTCGATGCAAAAGAGCACGACCGATTGATCCGGAAGGTCAAGCCCCTCAACGAGATACGGAACCGTCTCTTCTCCGTATTGTTGGACGGAGATGGAGAGTTCAAGCGCGGTCCACATCGACATGCGCCGCGTCAACCGGAGGATCGTACGGAGGGATTCCACGCCCGCAAGCGACGCGATCGCTTGGCGTGCCTGGTCACGAACGTCCTGGTGCGGGTCTTCGAGCGCGGCTGTCAATGCAGCGAGCGCTCGACGCGTGCGGAGGAGCCCGAGATCTCGTGCCGCCTGCGCCCTGACCCACCAATGCTTGTGTTTCAACAACTCGATCTGCTCGGAGACGAAATCGAGGGAATAAAAACAGTAGATCAATCGGTCGATGGCATCGCCGGAGAGGTCGCGGGCGAAGTCGACAAGAACGCCGCGGAGCATTTTGCGATGCAACAATGCCTCCACGGGAGGGAGAGATTCCAGTTCCTTCTTGACGGGTGCAAGGAGGTTCTCATATTGTTTGAAAATGGCGCTGGTCCGAGCGCTGGATGGAAGCGGCGGGAGATCGACGAGGAGGACCTCGGCGAACTTTTCCGAATAGTGGGTGTACAGCCGTTGACGGCGACGGATCTCCTGTGCATTCACCGCCTTGTGGATCACGAGACCGATCGACACCAAGGCGACCACGAAGGTCAATGCGACGGTGACCGACAGGATAATGATCAACTGCGTCTGCATGGGCCTGGGATAGCGGTTTCGTTAATGGAATGCGGAGAGTAGCGAGACGGGATGCTGCATCGGGTCTGCGACGATGGTCACGCGCCCCCTTTGCGCAGAAGAACCTTCCTCACTCGGGCGGCAAGTTCATTGGGACTGAACGGCTTCGTGATATAGTCCTCTGCCCCCATTTCAAGTCCCTTCAGGACTTCCTCTTCCTTGCTTTGGGCCGTCACAAGGAGCACGGGAATCGAACGCGTTCGCTCGTCAGCCTTCAAGGCCGCGAGAACCTCGAACCCGGTCATTTGAGGCATCATCACGTCCAGCATGATCAAGGCGGGCATCAATTCGCGCGCCTTCTCGAGCGCCTGGACACCATCCTCCACCGCAACCACGACGTACCCGCAGTTCGTTAGCTTATATTCGATCAGCTTTCGAATGTGCTGTTGGTCTTCGGCAGTCAGGATGATGTTGTTCATAGTCGGGGATCGGCGCCACTGGACGACAATCAAGAAGCGAAAAAATGGAGTGAGAATCAACGCGTTGATTTTCGAGCATTTCTTTGCTATCATGGAGTTGTCGCTCGACTTGGAGAGGTGCAGGAGTGGTTGAACTGGCACGCCTGGAGAGCGTGTGTGCGGGAAACCGTACCGAGGGTTCGAATCCCTCCCTCTCCGCTCGACTCCGTCCCCCGGCATCCCTTTCTATGAACGCCGAATCCCATATCGGCATCTCAACCCCCTTGCTCCCATGAACCTCCGACGATTCCTTGCATTGGCCGTCCTTGTTCTCTGGAGCACCCCGCTCCTCTCAGATGCGCCGTCTAAGCCGCTCGTGGTCCACTTGCGGATCGACGGGGCCATTAACCCAGCATCTGCAGAATTCATCGAGCGCGGAATCACGCATGCGCGTGAAGAGTCGGCGGCGTGCGTCATTCTCCAACTGAACACCCCGGGGGGCTTGCTAAAGTCAACCCGAACCATTGTCAGCGCGATCCTCGAGTCGGATATTCCCGTCGTCGTTTACGTGGCACCGGCGGGGTCACAAGCAGGCTCAGCAGGAGTCTTCATCACGCTCGCCGGACACATCGCCGCCATGGCCCCTGGAACGAACATCGGGGCCGCCCATCCGGTGAACCTGCAAGGGGGACAAGATTCGGTGATGAGTGAGAAGGCAACGAATGATGCGGCCGCATTCATCCGCAGCATCGCCGAAAAGCGCAACCGCGATCTCGCATGGGCGGAACAAGCCGTCCGCGAAAGCAAATCCATCACCGAGACTGAAGCGCTCGACAAGAATGTCATCGACCTCGTTGCACGGAATGTCGAGGAGCTGCTGGAGCAGATCGACGGACGCGAGGTCGACATCGCAGGCCGCACGATGGAACTCGAAACGTCCGACGCCCGCATCGAGTACATCGAAATGGGATGGTCCGAACGTTTGCTCGACATCCTCAGCGATCCGAATATCGCCTACATTCTGTTGATGCTCGGCTTCTACGGACTCATGTTCGAGCTTTACAACCCGGGATCCATCTTCCCCGGCGTTGTGGGTGTCATCAGCCTCATTCTGGCATTCTATTCCCTGCACACGCTCCCCGTCAACTATGCCGGCCTCGGACTCATTCTGTTCGGGATCGTCCTCTTCCTCCTGGAGATCAAGATCGTCAGTCATGGACTGTTGTCGATCGGCGGCATTGTTTCGTTGTTCCTGGGATCTATCATGCTCATCCGAACACCGACCATTCTCGAAGCCGTGGAAATCTCTATGTCTGTCATCGTCGCCAGCGTCATCATCACCTCGATCTTTTTCACCATCATCCTGACGTTGGGGCTTCGTTCTCAACGCCTGAAGCCGACCACGGGTTCGGAAGGCCTCGTGGGTGAGGTCGGGGAAGTTGTCACTGCCCTGAAACCATCAGGGACCGTCCGCGTCCACGGCGAATTGTGGCAGGCGGAGACTGCCGGTGAGAGCATCAAAGCCGGGGAACAGATCCGCGTTACACGTGTTCAGAACCTCACGCTGCGGGTCGAACGCAGTTCACACTCGTAACCAAAGGAGTCGCTATGCAACCGATCGGCATGTTCACGTTCGTTCTGGTGTTGTTCGTCGTCATCCTGATCAGCAATTCGATCAAGATCCTTCGAGAATACGAG
>Ga0105103_10000291_pt1 | contig 27959 bp, 26 predicted proteins | sample PPLLaktember2015_2_FD_79107 | JGI IMG/M metagenome (GOLD analysis project Ga0105103, IMG submission 79107) | Freshwater sediment microbial communities from Prairie Pothole Lake near Jamestown, North Dakota, USA - PPLs Lake P7 Core (6) Depth... | ecosystem: Environmental > Aquatic > Freshwater >...
CGCCGGCTCATGGTTCGGGTGACATGCCGATCTGGGGACCGCTGTTTCGAGCGTTGGATCCGAACGACACGCGCGCACGGGTACGAATCTCCGCCGTGGTCGCCTACGTCGAGTCCTTGCAGGGTAAATGAACGGAGGGTGTCGAGATGCTGTCCGCGCGGATGGTGGAACTGATTCAGAATCACGCGCCGCAACTGACGTCGGCGGTGCTGACCGAGTTGACCACGAACGAGCGGACGCCCTCGTTCCACAGCATGTCCCTGCGTGATCTCGAGGCCCGGGTTTTCCGGATCTACAACCACCTCGGAGACTGGATCAGCGCAGCCAACGAACGGATGGCGCAGGAGGAGTTCGAGTACTGGGGGCGCCAGCGCCAGGTCCAGGGTGTGCCCCTCAGTGAAATCGTCTATGCCGTGATTCTCCTCAAGCGTCAGCTGAGCCGATACATTCGCGACAACGGCCTCCTCGAGTCGTCGCTGCCGCGCGTCGACAGCGACGCCCTGCTGCCCGTGCACCTGCACAGCCTGCAGGAGTTGAACCGGATGATGAGCGAGTTCTTCGACATGGCGCTCTATCACCTCGCGCGTGGCTACGAGTCCGAGGCGAACCGGAGGCACGCGACTGGCGGATCGTGATGAAGCCCCTCCCCTGGATCGTGGCGCTGTGCGCCGTGGTGGCCGGAGCGGTGTATTTCTATCGCGCCGACGTGGGTGCAGCGCCACCACAGCTGGTGGTCGCCCAGGTGTCGCGCGGTGCCGTCGTCTCAGTGGTCGATGCCACCGGCACGCTGCAGACGGTCGACACCGTGGAGGTCGGCACCCAGGTGAGCGGCACCATCGCCACGCTCGGGGTCGATTTCAACGACACGGTGAAGCGGGGACAAGTGGTGGCGACGCTGGACCAGGCCATCTTCCTGTCGCAGATCCAGCAGGCCGAGGCCCAGGTGTTCCGGCTGCGCGCCGAGCACGAGCGCGCCCGCGTCCAGGTGCTGGACGCCGAGACGAAGCTCAAGCGTGCGCGCCTGCTCGCCGATCAGCAGCTGATTCCGACCGCAGACCTCGAGACGGCGGAAGTCAACGTCGAGCTGGCTAAGGCGTCGCTCAAGGCGGCCGAGGCCCAGCTGACGCAGGCCGAGGGCGCGCTGGCCCAGGCGAAGGTGAACTTGTCGTACACCGTCATCCGGTCGCCGGTCGATGGCATCATTCTCGGCCGCAACGTCGATGTGGGCCAGACCGTGGCGGCAGGGCTGCAGGCACCCACCCTCTTCGTGATCGCGAGGAGGCTCGACACACTCGAGCTGGCCGCCAGCGTGGCCGAGTCGGACGTCGGCCGCGTCCAGCAGGGGCAGCCGGTCAGCTTCACGGTGGATGCGTACCTGGGGGAGACCTTCACCGGAACCGTTCGGCAGGTGCGCCTCCAACCCACGGTGCAGCAGAACGTCGTCAGCTACACCACCATCATCGACGTGCCCAATCCGGGCGGCCGGCTCAAGCCGGGCATGACCGCGACACTGGCCATCGAAGTGGCGCGCGCGGACGACGTGCTGCGCGTGCCGGCATCCGCGATCCGGTTCCGGCCGTCTGCGCAAGTGCTGGCTGCTTACGGCGATGTCGTGGAGGCCGCGGACGACGACGGCCCGACGGTGGGCGGCCAGCGCGCCAGCACGGGTCGGCTGTCCGGCTCGGCGGCCGGGGAGCCGGCGACGGTGTGGCAGCTCGCCAACGGCGCTCTCCAGCAGGTGCGCGTGCGCACGGGGCTATCCGACGGCACGACGGTCGCCATTCTCGAGGGATCCCTGATCGAAGGCGCGCAGGTCGTCACCAACACCACCACCGCAGCCACGGCCACCACGACCACAGGCTCGCCTCTCATCCCGACCATGCCGCGCCGGCCCAGGGGCGGCGCCAGCGGCACACCGGGCCGCTGAACGGGATCGGCCATGCGCACCATCCCCGTACTCGGCGTGGCCCTCGAGGCGCTGGCGCGCAACCTGCTCCGCTCGGCGCTCACCTCGCTCGGCATCATCATCGGCGTGGCCGCCGTCATCGTGATGATGGCGCTCGGCGACGGCGCGAGGCAGTCGATCGCCTCGCGGATTCAAAGTCTGGGCACGAACGTCATCACCGTGATGGCGGGCTCCTTCAGCATGGGCCCGGCGCAGATGGGCAGCGGCGCCACCCGCACGCTGAACGCGGCTGACGCCGCGGCCATCCTCGACGAGGTGCCTGGGGTAGTGGCCGTCTCGCCGGGCCTGAACTCGCGCGGCCAGATCGTGGCGCCGTCGGGCAACTGGCAGACACAGGTCCAGGGCGTCGGCGAGACGCTGCCCGACGTGCGGGCGTGGCCGGTCGAGATCGGACTGTTCTTCGACGAGACGGCGGTCGCGCGCGCCGACAAGGTCGCCGTCCTCGGCGCCATTGTCCGCGACCGGCTGTTCGGCGAGCACACCGATCCCGTGGGCGAAGTCGTCCGGCTCGCCAATCAGCCGTTTCGCGTCATCGGCGTGATGAGCCGCAAGGGCCAGAGCGCAATGGGTCAGGACCAGGACGATGCGGTGTTCGTCCCGTATACGACCGTGCAGAAGCGCATCCAGGGCGTGCAACACGTCTCGAACATCTCGGTGCTGGTCGCCGAGGACGCGCGGTCGTCCGAGGTTTCGGCCGCCATCAGGGCGCTGCTCCGGCGCCGCCACGCGCTGCTGCCGAGTGACGAGGACGACTTCATGCTGCGCACGCCGGAGGAGATGGCCACCGTGTTGACGCAGACGACCGACACGATGACCTACCTGCTCGCCAGCGTCGCCGCCGTCTCGCTGCTGGTCGGCGGCATCGGCATCATGAACATCATGCTGGTGTCGGTGACCGAACGGACGCGCGAGATCGGCCTCCGCCGCGCGGTCGGCGCACGGCGGCGGGACGTGCTGGGCCAGTTCGTCATCGAGGCCATGGCGCTGACCCTGGCCGGTGGCCTGGCCGGCATCGCCGTGGGAGTGGGCGCAGCCTGGGCGGTGAACCACCTGCTCAACTGGACCACCGTGGTGTCGGTGCCGTCCGTGCTGCTGTCGTTCGGTTTCGCCGCGCTGGTGGGCATTGTCTTCGGGTTCTTCCCGGCCAGACGCGCCGCCGGGCTCAACCCCGTCGAGGCCCTGCACTACGAGTAGCGCGCCTCCTCACCGATCAGAGCGGTATGTTGCCGTGCTTCTTGGGCGGGTTCTTGTCGCGCTTGCCTTCGAGCGTGGCGAGGGCCTGAATCAGCTTGCGGCGGGTGGTGCGCGGCAGGATCACTTCGTCGACGAAGCCTTTCTCCGCGGCGACATAGGGATTGGCGAACTTCTCGCGGAACTCCGCCACCTTCTGCTGCCGCATCGCGGCCGGGTCCGCGGCCTTCTCGATCTCGCGCTTGTAGAGGATGTTGACCGCGCCCTCGGCGCCCATCACCGCGATCTCCGCCGTCGGCCACGCGTAATTGAAGTCCGTCCGGATGTGCTTGCTGGACATGACGCAGTAGGCGCCGCCGTAGGCCTTGCGCGTGATCACCGTCACCTTGGGCACCGTCGCCTCGGCGAACGCGTACAGCAGCTTGGCGCCGTGGCGGATGATGCCGCCGTACTCCTGCACGGTGCCAGGCAGGAACCCGGGCACGTCCTCGAAGGTGACGAGCGGGATATTGAACGCGTCGCAGAAGCGAACGAACCGTGCCCCCTTCACCGACGCGTCGATATCGAGGGTCCCGGCGAGATACGCCGGCTGGTTCGCGACGATGCCGACCGGCCGGCCGCCGAGACGCGCGAAGCCCACGACGATGTTCTTCGCGTAGTGCTGATGGACCTCGAGGAAGTAGCTCTCGTCCGCGATCGTGTGAATCAGATCGAGGATGTCGTACGGCTGGTTGGGCGAGGCCGGCACCATCTGGTCGAGCGCCGCGTCCTCGCGATCCAGGGCATCGTCACTGGCCTTGCGCGGCGCGTCGTCGAGGTTGTTGCCCGGCATGAACGACAGCAACTCGCGGATCAGGGCGAGGCACTCGCGGTCGTCTTCCACCGCGAAGTGGGCGACGCCGCTCTTCTCGTTGTGCGTCATCGCGCCGCCGAGCGCCTCTTTCGTCACGTCCTCGTGCGTCACGGTCCGGATGACCTCGGGACCGGTGACGAACATGTAGCTCGACTCCTTCACCATGATGGTGAAGTCGGTGATCGCGGGCGAGTACACCGCACCGCCCGCGCACGGCCCCATGATGGCGGAGATCTGCGGGACCACACCCGAGGCGAGGGTGTTGCGGAGGAAGATGTCGGCATAGCCGCCGAGCGAGACGACGCCCTCCTGGATGCGGGCGCCCCCGGAATCGTTCAGGCCGACAATGGGCGCGCCGTTCCGCACGGCCATGTCCATCGTCTTGCAGATCTTGGCGGCGTTGGTTTCGGAGAGCGACCCGCCGAAGACCGTGAAATCCTGCGCGAAGGCATAGACGACCCGGCCGAAGACGCGCCCGTGGCCGGTGACGACGCCGTCGCCGGGAATCACCTGTTTCTCCATCCCGAAGTCGCGGCAGCGATGGGTGACCAGCTTGTCCACCTCCTCGAACGTGCCCGGATCGAAGAGCAGCTCGATCCGCTCGCGCGCGGTCAGCTTGCCGGCATCGTGCTGTTTCGCCAGTCGTTCGACACCGCCACCCTCTTCGGCGCGGCGCTCGAGATTCCGGAGTCGCTCGATTGGGTCCATGCTACGCCGCGACGCAGGGGTTGCTGAGCGTGCCCACGCCCTCCACCTTCACCATCACGCGATCGCCCGGCAGCAGCGGGCCGACGCCCGAGGGCGTGCCCGTGGTGACCACGTCGCCAGGCTGCAGCGTCATGAAGCGGGTGAGGTGCTCGATGAGATACGGCACGGGGAAAATCAGCTGGTTGGTGTTCGAGTTGTGCCGGCGCTCGCCGTTCACCCAGCCCTCGATGCCGAGGTTCGACGGATCCAGGCCCACCGCGATGCAGGGCCCGAGCGGCGCGAAGGTGTCGAAGCCCTTGGCCCGTGAGTACTGCACGTCCTTCACCTGGAGCTCGCGGGCGGTGACGTCGCACAGGCAGGTCACGCCGAGCACGTAGTTCATGGCGTCGGCGGCCGAGACGCGCGAGGCGGTCCGGCCGATGACCACGGCCATTTCGGCCTCGTGCTCGATGCGTCCTGCCCACGAGGGCAGGCGGATCGGCTCGTCGGGGCCGATCACCGACGTCGCCGGCTTCAGGAACACCAAAGGTTCCTCCGGCAGCTTCTTGTTCATCTCGGCCGCGTGATCCTTGTAGTTCAACCCGATCGCCACCACGATGGACGGTCGCACGGGCGCCAGCCACGACAGCTTCTCGCTGGCCCCGATCTCCTTGCCGGGCCAGTAGTCGCCGTAGATGTCGCCACCCAGCCAGTAGAAGATGCTGTCGCGTTCGAGAACGTAACAACCTCCCATGCCTTGCTTCGCGCGGTAGATGCGGTCCATTCGAGGGTCCAGGGTTCCAGGGGTTCCAGGGTTCTAGGGTGTTCGGCTGCTGTCTTCCACGCGGTTCGACTGGCCGCTCACGTTCTGCGGTGAGGCGCTGTCCACCGCCACCACGGCATAGACGTAGCGCACGCCCGGTGTCGCCGTCTGGTCGCGGTAGGTGGTCTCGCGGATCGGGCTCGGGGTCAGCGCCTGCAGTGTCTCACCAGGCGCGGTTCCCCGCAACACGATATAGCCGGCGAGATCGGGCTCGGCGTTCGGCTCCCAGATCAGGTTGATCACGCCCACGCCGGCAATCGCGGCCAGTTGCCGCGGCGCCGCGGGCGGGAAGGTGTCCGCGGGCGTCACGCAGGCCGGCTGCGAGGCTCGCCCGATGGTGGGGGTGCCGCTCACGACATCGACCGCGCGCACGACGAAACACCGTTCTTCGCCGTATCGAACCGCACCTGGGATGGTGAACGTGGTGGTGCCGAGCGGCTCTGTGGTCAGGGTGCTCGGCAGCGTGAGCGCAAACGGGTCCGGCGAGGAGCCGCCGTCCTTCGGCACCTCGCTCACGTGGTAGCCAGTGGGGCTGGGCATCGGCAGCAGCGGCTTCGCCGGCAGCAGCGTCGGATCCTCCGGTGCCGCCGGCGCCGCATACGCGTTCGACGAGGGTTGCCACGCCAGCGTCATGCTGCTCTCGGTGTATTCCAGTTGCAGTCCAGTCGGCGGCTCGCTGGCGTCGTCGATCGGCACCGAGAGGACCGCGGTCGGCGCGCTCGCGCGTCCGCGCGGCGCGACGGCCACCAGGAAATAGTGCCGGCGAAGAACCCCGCCGGCCGGACCCACGATCGGCCCCTTCAGCGGCTCGATCGCGTCTTCCGGGGCGGGCGGCGCGCCGGCGGGGGTCGGTAGCACCGTCGCCACGCGCAGATCGGGGGTCAGCGTCTCGCGCACGACCGCGGTCGCCCCCTGCGCAAAGCCAGGAGGCGCCGGGAAGCTCGGCGCCGGCGTCCCATCCGGCGCGGGCGGCGGAGGCGGCGGCGGCACGTGCACCGGGTAGGTCGCAATCTTCTCGGCAGCCTCCGTCAGATCGGGCCCGCTCGGCGGAAGCACCGAGGTGACGGCGTAGAGCTCGATTGCGGATACATCCGCGGGCGACTGGCCGCCGACGTTGGTCGACGGCACCGTGAACCACACGTAGGCGTCGTCGCCGAATCGCGCCGCCTGCGGATTGGCGGGAGGCGAGGGTACGCGTGACAGCGGCGGCAGCGGCGGGCCCTTCTTGCCACAAGCGGCGAGCAGGCCCACGGAGACGATGAGCAGGAAGAGGACGCCAGGTCCCCACAGTGACGGCTTCACAGAATGTAACGCGACAGATCTTCGTTCCGCACGATGTCGGCGAGCATCCTGCGCACGTAGTCGGCGTCAATGGTAATCGATCGACCGGTGAGATCGGGGGCGTCGAACGAGATCTCGTCGAGCAGCCGCTCCATGATCGTGTGCAGCCGGCGGGCGCCGATGTTCTCGGTCTGCTCGTTCACGAGCGCGGCGAACTCGGCGACCAGCGCCACGGCGTCGTCGGTGAACGTCAGCGTCACGCCTTCGGTGGCCATCAGCGCGGTGTACTGCTTGATGAGGGCGCTTCTCGGTTCGGTCAAGATGCGCACGAACTCCGCCTGGCCCAGGGCCTCCAGCTCCACGCGGATCGGAAAGCGTCCCTGCAACTCGGGGATCAGATCGGACGGCTTCGAGACGTGGAACGCGCCGGCCGCGATGAACAGGATGTGATCGGTGCGCACCATCCCGTGCTTGGTGTTCACCGTCGTGCCTTCCACGATCGGCAGGATGTCGCGCTGCACGCCTTCGCGGCTGACGTCGGGCCCCTGCCCGCCCTCGCGGCCCGCCACCTTGTCGATCTCGTCGACGAAGATGATGCCCGATTCCTCGACGCGCTTCACCGCGCTACGGGAGACGGAGTCCATGTCCACGAGCTTCTGCTCTTCGTCGGCGCGCAGCCGCTCCTTGGCCTCCGACACCGGCACGCGCTTGCGTTTGGAGCGCCCCTGGAAGAAGCCCGGCATCATCTCCTTCAGGTTCAGCCCCACCTCTTCGATCGACGAGCCCTGGATGATTTCGAGCGACGGCACGCCACGGTCCTGGACCTCGATCTCGACCACCCGTTCGTCCAGACGGCCGGAGCGGAGCTGCTCGCGCATGCGCTCGCGCGTCGCCTGCTGCGCCTCGCGCGCCACCGACGGATCCTCATCTGGCGCGGACGGGCGCGGCGGCAGCAGCAGATCGAGCAGCCGCTCCTCCGCCGCCTGTTCGGCCTTCACCGCCACTTCCTTCAGCTGTTCCTCGCGCACCATGTCGACCGCGAGCTCGACCAGGTCGCGCACCATCGATTCGACGTCGCGCCCGACGTAGCCGACCTCGGTGAACTTCGAGGCCTCGACCTTGATGAAGGGCGACTGCGCGAGCTTGGCCAGCCGACGCGCGATCTCGGTCTTGCCGACGCCGGTGGGCCCGATCATCAGGATGTTCTTCGGGGCCACGTCGTCGGCCAGTTCCGCCGGGAGCTTCTGGCGGCGGAGCCGGTTTCGCAGCGCGATGGCGACCGCGCGCTTGGCCTTGGCCTGGCCCACGACATACTTGTCCAGTTCCGCGACGATCTCTCGTGGCGTCAGCGAATCGACCGCGCTGGCAGAACGTTCAGGAAGTGGAATCACAGCTCTTCGAACGTGAGGTTGGCATTGGTGTAGATGCAGATCTCGGCGGCCACGCGCATCGACTCTTCGGCGATGGCGCGGGCATCGAGGGTGGTGTTGCGCGACAGCGCCTTGGCCGCGGCCTGGGCGAACGCCCCGCCAGACCCGATGCCGACGATGCCTTCGTCGGGCTCGATGAGGTCGCCCGTGCCCGACAGCAGGAACATGGACTTCGTGTCGGCGACGATGAGCATGGCCTCCAGCCGGCGCAGCGCCCGATCGGTGCGCCAGTCCTTGGCAAGCTCCACTGCCGATCGTTCGAGGTTGCCGCGGAACTGCTCGAGCTTCGATTCGAACCGCGAGAACAGCGCAAAGGAATCCGCCGCCGATCCCGCGAAGCCCGCCAGCACCTTGTCGCTGTAGAGACGCCGGATCTTCCGCGCACCCTGCTTGACGATGGTCGTGCCGAGCGTCACCTGTCCGTCACCGGCGAGGACGGTGCGGTGGTCGCGGCGGACCGCCAGGATGGTCGTGGCGTGGAACGCCGGAAACGTTGTTGTCATGCCCTCTCGCTAGTCTCTCACGAGGACAGGGAGACGGGGCAACGGAGGACAGTTGCTCACCATGGAAGACGTTCGGGCCTGAATCCGCGCGCGTGGTCGTGGCAAGACGCTTGCAAATGTCCAGGGTGCCTGCCGAGTTTTCGAGGTTTCGTCATGACGCCCTTCATCCCTACGGCCCTCCTGGCGGCCGCGCTGGGACTTGCATCGCCAGCACTTGCGTATGACCAGGTGCCGGAGTCCACCCCGCCGGGCGACGCACCGGTCAAGATCAAGCTCCCCGATCCCCCACCCATCACCGTCTCGACACCAGGCTCCCCGGTCGAAAGAGTCGACGCGCCCGCGGAGACGTCAGCCCAACGCGGTGGGGGCGGGGGCGGCAATCGTGGAGGCGGAGGCAGCGGTGCCTCACGTGGTGGTGGTGGCGGAGGCGGCGGCCGGAGCAACGGTCAGCGCGGGGGCTATCCCGGAGGCGGTTACGGCTACCCGGGCGGAGGCCCGCGCTACGCTGGGTGGTGGGGCCCGTCGCCCGTGTATCTCGCACGTCCCTACTACTACGACCCGTTCTGGGTGAGTGGCGCGTTCGGGTGGAGCCCGATGTTCTACGCGCCGTGGTCGCTGATGTGGGCCACCGGCGGATACGGACCGTATCCGGGCTGGGGCTACGGTTCGACGACGTTCAACACCGGCGGCTTGAGGCTGAAGATGAAGCCGCGTGAAGCGCAGGTCTTCGTCGACGGCTTCCTTGCCGGCGTGGTGGACGAATTCGATGGTGTGTTCCAGTCACTGCGTCTCGCGCCGGGCGGGCACAAGATCGAGGTGCGCATGGATGGCTACGAAACCCTCACGCTCGACGTGCACATCCAGCCGGACCGCACGATGACGATCACCGACGCGATGACGGCCTCGACGCCCTAGCCCTTTCGCGCAAACCACCAGTAGAGCGGCAGGCCGAGGGCTATCACGAACAGGCCCGCGGCCGAGGGACCAAGTGGCTGGCCCCGGAACATCGGGGCCGCCAGATCGGTCCAGAGCGCATTCAGCACGATGAGCAGACTGGCGACGGCGAAGATGCCGGGTGCCAGCGGATAGCCCAGGGCCTTGAATGGACGCGGTGCGTCGGGTTCGCTCCGGCGCAGCACGAACAGCGCGGTCACCGCCAGGCCGGCGAAGAGCACCACGGCAAACCCCGTGTAGGTCGTCAGCGTCGAGGCGCTGCCGGAGAGCACCAGCACCGTGGCCCACAGCGATTGCGCGACGATGGACACGGCGGGCGTCTTGTAGGTGGGATGCACCGACGCAGCCGGCGTGAAGAACAACCCGTCACGCGCCATCGCGTAGTACACGCGCGGGCCGGCAAAGGTCATCGCACTGATGCTGGCGAGCAGGCTGATGATCGAGACGACGCCCATGATGTTGCCGGCGGCGTTGCCCAGCAGACGCTCGGCGATGACGTCCAGCACGCTGCCCTGCACCGCCGCGAGCTGGCCCACCGGAAAGACGTACAGGTACAGCAGGTTCAGGAAGAAGTAGATGGCGATGACGGCCAATGTGCCGATGGCGAGCGCCTTCGGCACGTTGCGCCCCGGATCGCGCATTTCCTCCGCGACATAACCCGCGGCGTTCCAGCCCGAGTAGGTGAACATCACCGGGATGAGCGCGAACAGCCAGGTCGTGGGCACGATCGGGGCGCTGGCCTGTCCCAGATTCTCGGGCGACCCAGTGCCGAGCGCGAAACCCAGGACGATGAACAGCAGCAGCGCGGACACTTTCAGCGACGCCAGCACGTTGCTGACCACACGGCCGGGGCCGACACCGCGCAGGTGCACGAACGCCATGAGCCAGATCGCAATGATGGCCGTGATGGTCTGCGGCGAGACCGTGAGCGGCACGAACGGCAGCGGCACCACGAGATAGGCGGCGTCGCTGGACGCCCAGGGCACGAAGCGTCCGAGATAGAACGCCAGCACCGCCGCACTCGCCGCGATCGCACCGGCAAACCCCGCGACGAACGAGGTCCATCCCGTGAGGAACGCCAGCAGCCGCCCGAACGCCGCCAGCAGATAGACATACTCGCCGCCCGCGCGTGGACGCAGGGCCGCGAGTTCCGCATAGGCCATCGCGCCGGCGAAGGCGAGGGCGCCGCCGGCGACCCAGGTTCCGAGAAACCACCACGGGTCGGGCACCATCGCCGCGACGATGGGGGGCGTGAACAGGATGCCCCCGCCGATGACGTTGGAGACGATGATGGCCGCGGCGTCGTACGGACCGAGGCGGCGCTCGAGGGTTGGCGGAGCGGAGGCCATGCGCGCGAGTATACGCGGAGGCGCGCGGATTTATGACCGACTAAGAGGAACGGAAACGATTAGCGCGTGAGCAACTGCCGCTGAATGGGATACTCGGCGAGCTTCGACCAGACCTGCGATCCCTGTTTCAGGAACAGTTCGACCTTCGCGTCCACGAACTGGCTGTTCTGCAGCAGCTGCAGCCGGGGTTGCTCGCCGGTGTACCCCAGTTGCGATTGCAGCACGAGCTCTTTGGTGACCTCGCCCGGGGCCACGCCCTCGCGCGGCACCGCAATCGTGAAGTGCTCGCCCCACATCTCCATCTCGCCGACCCGCCGGAAGATCGCGTTGATCTGCACGGACCGCACCTGGTCGGCGGACTTGTTCCGCAGCTTGAGCGAGACGCTCGGCACCAGCTTGTTCTTGCCTTCGACGATGCCGGCGTCGAACCAGCCGGTGATGACCTCGACGGGCTCGAGCGTCGTGACAGGGTCAATCGTCTGACGGCAGGCGCTGCCGGCCACCGACGCCAGAGCGGCGGCAAGGAGGAGGGCGATGCGGGAGATTCGCATGGCGGTCATGACGTTGTTAAGTGTATGACACCACGCCCCGGCATTTGTTCCGGCGGGGCCCGGCCGGGGCCCCGGCAACGGTGGGGTTAGAACTCGCCGATCCGAACGCGCTTGCGCGCTTCTTCCTTGTCGATGCGTCCGGCGCGATACTCCTTCAGGTCGGCGCCGCGAATGCGGAGCAGCACGGTCACCACCTCTTCGTAAGGATCCTGGGGCGCCAGCGTGTCACGCTGTTCGTTGTCGCGCGCCGCCACGGTGAGCCACTCGTCGTTGCCAATCGTCATCGGCGCGCTGAAGTCGATCATCGCGTCGACCAACGCACGCTGCACCGCTTCGGTGTAGACGCGGTTGGTGTCCATCAGCCAGGGAGTGTCTCCCGCCGGGGCGGACGGCGGCGGCGGCTCGGCCTGCGGCGCGGCTCCGTCGGGCCGAATCATCGCCGCCGAGACGTTGCCGCCGGCCGCAGCCACGACCGGGGTCTGCCCCTGAGGCCGGTTCACCGGCGCCAGCGGCGAGGCCTGCGCTTCGAGGCGGGCGATCGCCGATTCGAGCGATTGCCGTGCAGCGGGGTTGGTTTCGGTCTGGATGTGGCGGCGAAGTTCCGCGATGGCGTTCTTGGTGCTGGTGTCGTCCTGCTGCAGCATCATCCGCAGGCTCCACATCATGCTCTGGCGCAGCATCGGCACCGACACGTCGAAGAAGATGCCGTAACCCTCCAGATAGACGCCGCGCGCCTGTGCGTTGCCCGCGAGCAGGAACATCTCGGGGGCCAGGGTCCGCAGCTCGCGGTTCAGCCGCTGCGCCCCGAACTCGACGGCGCGCGAGAGCGCGCCCTCCATCACGTAGATTTGATGGCGTAAATCGGACCGGTCCAGCGCGCGCGCCGCCGGCGCGGCCTCCTGGGCCCAGACCGGTGTGGCGCAGACGAGAGCCGCCACCATCACACGACCCACCACGTTCGTCACCATTGCTCGTAACTCCATGCACTCGGGCGTCATCGACGGCGTCACTGGGGCGGAGGCTGCGCGGAGACGCGCATGATGTAGTCCAGCATCTGCCGCTGCCGCGCGATTTCCGCGCCCGCCCGTCCTTCGAACTGGCCAAACCCCTGATTGATGCGCACCAGATCGGACCGGCGCTGCACTTCGAGGTCGCGGTTGAACTGCGTGAGGCGGAGCGCCAGCTGCTGTTGCTGCCGCTTCTCGCTTTCCTCGATCAGCTGGGCGACCCGCTGCATCGGCAGCTCCGCGCCCTCTACGTTCGACGCGCTCACCGGCGCCGCGGCCGGGCGTGCGGCGCGAAGCTCCTGACGGAGCGTCGACTCGAGCGCCGCGAGCGCCGGCCGCCAGTCCCCGTCGGCCCGTCCCGCCGCCGTCGCGGGCGCGGCGGCCGGGGTGACTTCTGGCGCCGAACGAGACATCCACCCCGTGGTCACCACCAGCCCGGACGCGTCGTAGCGGACCTGCACGTTGGCAATGGCCAACCCCGCGGCCATCACGAGCACCGCCGCCGCGGCCTGGGCCCACGCTGGCACGTCGGGCAGCCGCCAGCCATGCGCCGGACGCAGCACCCTGGCGGGCGCCTCGTCTCTCACCTTCGGAACAATGGAGAACCCGAGCTCGGCGTCGGGGGGGACCCACCCGGCCAGCTCGTGACGGACACCGGCGAGACCGGTGATCTCGGCGGCGCAGGTCGCGCACACCCGCAGGTGGTCGTCGATCCGCCGCCGCGCCACATGGTCGAGCTCGTCGTAGAGATACGCGACGAGCTGCGCCTTGTCGTCGCACTGGAACACTTCGTTCATGATGCTTTCTCGCTCGCGCGCCCGCGCGTCATGCCCCGGGCCTCGAGGTCCCGGCGCAGCACACTCAACCCCTGATACAACCGCGTCTTCACGGTGCTCAACGGACACCCCTGAAGATCGGCGATCTCCTGGAACGTGAGCCCGTGGTACTCCTTGAGAATGATGGCCGTGCGCTGTTCTTCCGGCAGTTGCTGCATGGCGATGGCCACCGTTTCGCTGAGCTGCTTGCGGGCGACCAGTTCCTCGATGGATTCCACCGGGCCCTGTTCGGCCGCCAGTTCGATGATGTCGATGCCCTCCGGGGCCGAGACCACCGGCGTCCGCTTCTGACGCCGGATCCAGTCGCGGCACAGGTTCAGGGCGATTCGATAGAGCCAGGACGAGAACTTCGCCTGCCCCTTGAACCCGGGGAGCGCCCGGAAAGCCCGGAGGAAGGTTTCCTGACATACGTCCCGCGCGTCTTCATCCCGGCCGATGACCCGGTATGCGAGGGCATAAATCGGCCGTTCCCATCGGAGGATGAGCTGGTTGAAGCTGTCGTGGTCGCCCGCCACCGAGCGCGCCACGAGCTCTTCGTCTGTCGACGCCATCAAGGGGAGCACCCGGGTCTCTTCCGTCTATTGTCTAAGACGGCGGCCGCTGATCGAAAGTCGGAGATGGCCTTCGATCATTCCCGCCGGACGAAAAAACGGGTAAACTAGCGGACACAGAGACACTTAGTGGCCACAAATTTCCCGAACGACGAGATCTTTCTCACCACGGAAGAGGTCCTGGAATACCTCCAGGTCAATCTGCGCACCGTGTACCGGCTGATCAAGGCCGGCAAGATTCCCGCCGTCCGGGTCGGACGCCAGTGGCGTTTCCGCAAGCGTGACATCGACGCGTGGCTCGATTCGCAGCGCCCCCGCAGCGACCGCCCCACCGCCGTCGCCATGGACAAGCCGCAGGGGCGCGCCGGCCGGCCGCGCATCCTCGTCGTCGATGACGAGGCGAGCATTCGCGAGCTGCTGTCGAAGACGCTCGCCCTGGCCGAGTACGAAGTCGACACCGCCCCCGATGGCCGCGCGGGTGTCGAGCGCCTGCGACTTGGGCACTACGATCTGCTGATCGCCGACCTCAAGATGCCGGGCATGGACGGCCTGTCGCTCATTCGCGAGGCCAAGCGCTTCAAGGGCGATCTGCCGGTCATCATCATCACCGGCTTCTCCACCGAGTCGAGCGCCATCGAGGCGGTCAATCTCGGCGTCGCCGGCTATCTCACCAAGCCGTTCCGCGTCCCACAGGTGCTGGCGGCAGCGGCCAAGGCCCTCGGCGAGTAGTGATTCAGCTTCAGTCCCTAACCAAGACATTCGGCGAGCGGGTTCTTCTCGAGAACGTCACCTGGCAGATCGGCGATCGTGACCGTGTCGGCCTGTGCGGGCCGAACGGCGCCGGCAAGACCACGCTGCTCAAGATGCTCGCCGGGCTCGACGAGCCCGACTCGGGCGTCGTGCAGAAGCCCAACGGCCTGACGCTCGGTTACCTCCCGCAGGACGGCCTCACCCATCGCGGCCGCACCATCGTCGACGAGGCGAACCAGGCGCTGAAGCCGCTCCTCGACATGAAGGCCGAGATGCACGCGCTCGAGGAACGGCTCTCGGACGCGAACGTGCCCGAGTCGGAGCACGAGGCCATCCTGACCCGCTACTCCGAGCTCCAGGACCGCTTCCGCATGGCGGACGGCTATCAGATGGAGCTGCGGGTGGGCACCGTGCTGAACGGCCTGGGCTTCGAGTCCGCGTCGTTCTCGGACATGGCCGAGCATCTGTCCGGCGGCTGGCAGATGCGTCTCGCCCTCGCCAAGCTGCTGCTGAGCGCACCCGATCTGCTGCTGCTCGACGAGCCGACGAATCACCTCGACCTGGATGCGCGCAACTGGCTCGAGGAGTTCCTCACCGGCTATCCGCACTCGGTGATCGTCGTCTCGCACGACCGCTACTTCCTCGATGCCGTCGTCACCCGCATCGCCGACCTGTCGCTCAAGACGATCACCGACTACCACTGCAACTACTCGAAGTACCTGGTCGAGCGCGACGCGCGCCTCGAGCGCCTGCGCGAGGCGAAGCGCCGGCAGGACGAGGAGGTCGAGCGCGTGCAGGCGTTCATCGATCGCTTCCGCTATCAGGCAACCAAGGCAGCGCAGGTGCAGAGCCGCATCAAGATGCTCGAGAAGGTCGAGCGCCTGGACGTGCCGCCCGAGCGCAAACGTATCCGCTTCCAGTTCCCCGCCTCCGCCAAGAGCGGACGCATCGTGCTGGAGCTGAAGCACGCGCGCAAGGCGTACGGCGACAAGGTGGTACTGAAGTCGGTGGACCTGCACGTGGAGCGCGGCGATCGCATCGCGCTCGTGGGCCACAACGGCGCCGGCAAGTCGACGCTGATGCGCCTGCTGTCGGGTGCCGAGGCGCCGGACTCGGGGGAGCGCATCGAGGGCCACCAGGTGGTGATGCAGTACTTCGCCCAGGACGAGGCGACCAAGCTGAACCCCTCGCTGACGGTGTACGAAACGCTGGCAGCCGGCTCCCCGAACACGATGATTCCCGCCATCCGCAACATCCTCGGCGGGTTCCTGTTCTCGGGCGATGACATCTACAAGAAGGCGGGCGTGCTGTCCGGTGGGGAACGCACACGGCTGGCGGTCGCGCGGATGCTGCTGCATCCGTCGAACACGCTATTGCTGGACGAACCGACCAATCACCTCGACATCGACTCGAAGGAGGTGTTGCTCGAGGCGCTGGCCGATTACGGCGGCACGCTGATCTTCGTGTCGCACGACCGCTACTTCGTCGATCGTCTGGCCACCAAGGTGATTGACGTGGGCGGCGGTCAGGCCGTGCTCTACCCAGGCGGGTACGAGGCGTTCCTGTGGAAGCAGAAGCAGGAGGCCGCCGGCCTCCCCGTGACCAGTGCGCCGCCGGTGCCAGCCGCCGCCCCGCGCGCGAGCGCCGCGAAAGTCGCGGATGCGACTCGACCCGCCACCAAAAGCGTCAGCGCGAAGCCCGAAATGCCAGCCGCACCGCCACGCGACTACGCCGCCAAGAAGCGCGACGATGCGGAGCAGCGCAAGAAGGACAAGGCTCGCAAGACGCTGCAGGACCGCATCAGCGAACTCGAGACCCGGATCGCCGATACCGAACAGGCCATCAAGACGCTCGAGGCGAAGATGGCCGGCCCCGGCTTTTACGGGCAGCACGAGGCCTCCAAGCCAGTGCTCGACGAGCATCAATCCCTGATGTGGAAGGTCGGCGAACTACTCGGCCAATGGGAGATGCTGACCGCCGAACTTGAACAGAATCGTTAGTCTCAGACAATTCTGTAATCGTCCCGCCTTCTGAGCAATAATCCAAATTCTGTAATCACAAGCACTTAGAGCGTTCGCGCCGCGCCAGCCGGAGGGCACGGCGTTTGCCATCCACGGAGGAGGCATGCCCACGGTCAAAGTGTCCACGAAGTCCGCCGCCGCCGTCTCGGCGGAGTTCTTCCGATGTCTGGTCTCCCACATGCGCAGCGGTGTGCTGGCGATCGATCGTGCCGGCAACCTCGTGCTGCTGAACGCGGAGGCTCGTCGCCTGTTCCGGCTGCCCGAGGCCGACTATTCCGGGCAGCGGTGCGAGCAGGTGCTGAGCGAGCATCCGGACATCCTGCGCGTGCTGAGCGGCGTGTTCGACCGGCCCAGCCTGCCGAGCCGGGCTGAGATCCGAATGAAGTCCACCGACACGGTGGTGGGCTACAGCCTGTCGCTGGTGCAGACCGAGGCCGGCGACGTGATCGGCGCCGCGATGTTCTTCAAGGACCTCACCTACGTCGAGCAGATGGAAGAGCGTGAGCGCCTGCGCGATCGCCTGGCCGCCGTCGGCGAGATGGCGGCGGTGATGGCTCACGAGATCAAGAACCCGCTTGCGGGTATCGAGGTGCTGGCCGGGCTGGTGCGCCGCAAGACGCCGGACAACCCCGATGCGCAGGCCCTGGTAGCCGACATCATCAGCGAAGCGAAGATGGCCAACGCCATCGTGCAGGAGGTGCTGGACTTCGTGCGCCCGGTGCGGCTGCAGGTGGAGCACACCGCCGTCGGCGATGCGCTGACCAGCGCGATCACCCTGGCCGATGGCCACGCCCGCCGCGGCGCCGTGCAGGTGCGGCTCTCGATTCCCGATCGGCTGCCGCGGATCCGCGCCGACCGTTATCAGCTGACACAGGTGTTCGCCAACCTGATCATCAACGCGTATCAGGCGCTCGAGGGCAAGGGCGAAGTCATCATTGCCGTGAGCGAGGCGCACACGGCCGACGAAGGGGCGCTGGTGCCCGACACGCAGCACGCCGTCGCCAGCGTCGTCATCGACGTCGTCGACAACGGGCCCGGCATTCCGCCGGACCGCGTCGAGAAGATCTTCCAGCCCTTCTTCACGACCAAGCCCCAGGGGTCCGGTCTGGGACTGGCCATCGTGCGCAAGATCGTGGACGCCCACGAAGGGCGCATCGATCTGGCCGCGGGTGACTTCGGCGGCACGCGCTTCCGCGTGACGCTGCCCATCGAACCGGCGCACTAACCGCAAGACGAGGAAGACCATGGCACGTATTCTGGTGGCGGACGATCACGACGCGCTGAGGCGCGGGTTGGCGCTGGCGCTCTCGGCGGCCGGCCACGAGGTGGAAGAGGCCTCGAACGGCAACGCCGCGCTCGAGCGCCTGCACGAGAGCTACTTCGACGTCGTGGTCAGCGACCTCAAGATGGGGGGCTCGGACGGGCTGGACGTGCTGCGCACCACCAAGTCGCTGCACCCCACCGTCTCGGTGATCCTGATGACCGCGTTCGGCACCGTGAACACCGCCGTCGAGGCGATGAAGAGTGGGGCCTTCGACTACGTGCAGAAGCCGTTCGAGATCGAGGAGATGGAGGTGAAGATCGAGAAGGCGCTGGAGCTGAAGCGGCTGCGCCACGAGCTCGACTACCTCCGCAACGAACAGCAGGGCAGCTACGAGTTCGAGAAGATCGTCGGCAACAGCGCCGCCCTGCAGCGCGTGCTGACCGTGGTCCGCAAGGTGGCGAAGAGCAACTCCACCGTGCTCATCCACGGCGAGACCGGCACCGGCAAGGAGCTGATCGCCGGCGCCATTCACCACAATTCGCTGCGCTCGGCCCGCAACTTCGTCAAGGTGAACTGCGCCGCGCTGCAGGAGAACCTGCTCGAGTCCGAGCTCTTCGGCCACGAGAAGGGGGCGTTCACCGGCGCCGATCGTCAGCGCATCGGCCGCTTCGAGCAGGCCGACGGCGGCACGCTGTTCCTCGACGAAATCGGCGACATGAGCCCCAGCACGCAGGCCAAGATCCTGCGCGTGCTGCAGGAACACGAGTTCGAACGGCTGGGCGGCACGCGCACGATCCGCGTGGACGTGCGCCTGATCGCGGCCACCAATCGCGACCTGCCGGCGATGGTCTCGGCCGGGTCGTTCCGCGAGGACCTCTACTACCGGTTGAACGTCGTCTCCGTGCAGACGCCGCCGCTCCGCGAGCGCAAGGAAGACATCCTGGCACTGGCGACCTCGTTCCTGCGGCGCTTCGGCAACGAGCTGAAGAAGCGGCTGGACGGGTTGGACGTCGACGCGCAGAAGCTGCTGATGCGCTACAACTGGCCGGGCAACATCCGCGAGCTGGAGAACGCCATCGAGCGCGCCGCGCTGCTGGCCGAACACGCGGTGGTGACGGCCGACGACCTCCGGCTGGGGGATTCGGCGCAGGGCTCTGGCATGGGGCGCGAGTCCGCCGTGGTCCGCATCCCGCCGACCGGCATCGCCCTCGAAGAAGTGGAACGCCAGGCGCTGACCGAGGCGCTGAAGATGGCGAACTGGGTGCAGAAGGATGCGGCCGACCTGCTGAGCATCAGCCCCCGCGTGATGAACTACAAGATCAAGACGCTGGCGATCGAGATGCCGAAGCGCCGGATGACAATCGCGAGCTGATCCTCGGCGGCGCTTCGTGCATCTCGGGAGGAGTCTCCCCCTACGGCGCGCCAGCGCCGCCGACGCGCCGGAGGCGCGCCACCGTTCCCCTACGCACCGAAGCCGCTCGTCATTCCGGGTGGCGCTGGTGCGCCCCCAACGCCCCTACGGCGCCGAAGGCGCCGCCTACCCCGGCTCGTCGTCAGGCGGTGCCGCGGCCTTCTTCGCGCGCGGGTGCGCGTTCCGGTACACCTCCATCAGCTGCGTCGTGTTCACGTGCGTGTAGCGCTCGGTCGTGCTGATCCTGGCGTGCCCCAGCAGTTCCTGAATCCCTCGCAGGTCGGCGCCGCGCTGCAGCAGATGCGTCGCGAACGAGTGCCGGAGCGCATGCGGGCTGATGCCGAGGCGCGTGCTGCACTTCGCGACATACTTCCGCAGGAGTCGATCGACGCTGCGCCCGGTGATGCGACCCCCTCGAGCGTTGATGAAGAGCGGCTCTTGATCGCGACGGCGGCTGTGGGCGCGGACCCGTGCCGCACGGGCGGCGCGGCTGCCCGGTTCCGGATCGCGGCCCACTGCCCCGGTCTGCGCACCCAGCACGATCTGTCCGCGAGCCTGGACCCAGGCCCGGATCGCGTCGGCGGCCGAGTGATTGAACGGCACCACGCGCTCCTTGCCGCCCTTGCCGAGCACTCGCACCAGCCGCGCGTGGAGATCCACGTCTTCCAGGTCCACGCCCACCACCTCGCTCAGCCGAAGGCCGGACGCGTAGAACAATTCGAACATGGCGCGGTCGCGGCGGCCGAGTGGCGTTCCCACGTCGATGGCGTCGAGCAGCGCCGTGATCTCGGTCTCGGAGAGATGCACCGGAATCGTCTTGTCCAGCTTCGGCGCCACCGCCGCCAGGGTCGGGTCGCCGTCGATCACGTCCTCGCGGCGCATGTAGTGCACGAACGCGCGCACGCCCGACAGCTTGCGCGCCACCGTCGTGCGGGCCTGCCCGGCGCGGTTGAGCGACGCCATCCACGCGCGCATGCTCGCCCCGTCGAGGTCCGCCGGCTGCAGCTGCGAGATCTTGCGCCCGCAATCGGCTGCCCGCCACGCCAGGTACTGCGCGACGTCGGAGTCGTAGGCGCGCACGGTGTGCGGCGAGACGTTGCGATTCAGTTCGAGGAAGGCGAGAAACGCCTTCAGGTGATCGCGCAGGTTCTCGGGCTCGTCCGGCGGATCGCCGCGCGACAGCAGGTTCCTCCGTCGCGCCGCCTGGCTCTGACGCGTGATGCGAGCCATTGCGCTACCGGGCGCTGAGCGCGCCTGCGCCGAGCCAGTCCTGAAGTGCGGCCAGCGCGCGCTCCGCCACCAGCGCCTTCTTGCGCGCCTTGTCGCGTGGCGGATTCGGCAGCGGCTCCATGATGCCGTGGGTGATGTTGCTCGGCTGATAGTGGGCCGGATCCGCGTGCGAGACGTAGTAGGCCAGGGCGCCCATCGCCGTCGTGCGCGGCAGCGTGCGCGGCGCCTCGCCTCGCGCGACGGCCGCGGCGTTGATGCCCGCCAGCAGGCCCGAGGCCGCCGACTCCACGTAGCCTTCGACGCCGGAGACCTGCCCGGCGAAGAACAGGTCCGGCCGCATGCGCGTCTGCCACGTCGGCAGCAGCACTTTCGGGCCGCAGATGTAGGTGTTGCGGTGAACCATGCCGAACCGCACGAACTCCGCCTGTTCGAGCCCGGGCACCATGCGCAGCACGCGGGCCTGATCGGCCCACTTGATCTGGGTCTGGAAGCCGACGAGGCTGAAGTGGTCGCCGGCCAGCGTGTCCTGCCGCAGCTGCACGGCCGCATACGGGAAGCGCCCGGTACGAGGATCCGTGAGACCGACAGGTTTCATCGGGCCGAAGCGCAGCGTGTCGCGCCCGCGGTGGGCCATCACCTCGATCGGCAGGCATCCCTCGAAGAAGTTCGCCTTGTCGAAGTCGTGCACCGTGGCCGATTCGGCCGCCACCAGCGCGTCGTAGAACGCGTCGTACTCGGCCTTCGTGAATGGGCAGTTCAGATAATCGCCCTCGGGCTCGCTGAGCACCGGCGGCACGAACCGCGGCTGACCGTCGGCGCCAGACCGGCCTGGCGCGCCGGAGCCGGTGGCGTCTCCACCCGGCGGAGGCGGCATCCAGACGTTGCGGTCCCAGCGCGACGCGCGGAACACCTTCGTCATGTCGATGGAGTCGGCCAGGACAATGGGGCTGATCGCGTCGTAGAAGGAGAGGTGCTCGTCCCCGACCAGGCGCTGGATATCGGTGGAGAGCGCATCGGAGGTGAGCGGGCCCGTCGCCACGATCACGGGTGACCAGCCGCTCTCCGGCGCCGGCACGTGGTCGATCTCCTCGCGCGCCACGGTGATGCGCGGGTGCGCCTGCACCGCCGCGGTCATGAGGTTTGAGAACACGTGGCGATCCACCGCGAGCGCGGCGCCCGCCGGCACGCGCGCCTCGTCGGCCACGCGCATGACCAGCGAGCCGAGCCGCCGCATTTCTTCCTTGAGCAGCCCGACCGCGTTGTCCAGCTTGTCGCCGCGGAACGAGTTGCTGCAGACCAGCTCCGCCAGCCCGTCGGTCTGGTGCACCGCGGTCTGAACCACCGGCCGCATCTCGTGCACGACGACGTCGACGCCGCGTTCCGCGGCCTGCCAGGCGGCCTCGCACCCGGCCAGTCCCCCGCCGACGATGTGGATCATGAGGCGGCGCGAGCCTTCTTCCGTGCGCGCGCTGGCGCGGCCTTGGCCTTGGCCTTGGGGGCCGCCTTGCGCCCTCGCGGAGCCTTCGACTTCGAACTTCCGGCGCGTGCCTGTAACAGCTCGCGCGCCTGTTCCATCGTCAACGATTCAGGAGCCAGCCCCTTCGGCAGCGACGCGTTGGTGGTGCCGTCGGTGACGTACGGGCCGTAGCGGCCGTCGAGGACGCGTACGGCTTCGCCGCTGTCGGGATGCTTGCCGAGCGCCTTCAGTTCCTTCGGCGCGGCGCGCTGACGCCGCATCGACTTCTTGGGCTGCGCGAGCAGCTCGCGGGCGCGCTCGAGCGAAATCTCGTAGACGTCATCGGTCGGCTCGAGCGAGCGGAACTCGGTGCCGTGCTTCACATAGGGTCCGAAGCGGCCGACGTTGGCGATGATCGCCTCGCCGTCGTCGGCGGTGCCGAGATCGCGCGGCAGCGACAACAGCTTCAGCGCGTCGGCCAGGGTGATGGTGTCTTCACTGAAGTCGCGGCCGAGCGAGGCGCGCCGCGGCTTCTCGTCCGAGCCGCGTTCCGGGGTCTCGCCGAGCTGCACGTAGGCGCCGAAGCGGCCCAGCATCACGTACACCTGCTGACCGGTGGCCGGGTCCACACCGAGTGCCTTGGGCCCCTGGGCCTTGGCCTTCAACAGCGCGGTGGCCTTCTCGATGGTCAGGTCCGCCGGCGCGAGATCGTCGGGCAGCGAGGCGCGCGGACCTTCGTCACTCGCCTCACCAAGCTGCAGGAACGGACCGTAACGGCCCACGCGCACGCGAATGGGCAGGCCGCTGTCCGGATCGGTGCCGACCAGGAACACGGGATAGTCGATCGACTGGCCCTTCTCTTCGACCAGGTTCTCGAGCCCGTGGTGCTTGCCGTCGCCGCGGTAGAACTCGGTGATGAAGTCCTGCCAGTCGCGCTCGCCGTTCGAGATCTGGTCGAGAATCGACTCCATCTCCGCGGTGAACCCGAGGTCGACGTAATCGCCGAAGTGCTCACGCAGCAGTCGCGTGACCGCGAACGCCGTGAAGCTCGGCACCAGTGCCTTGCCCTGGCGCGAGACGTAACCGCGCCGCTGAATCGTGGCCACGGTGGGCGCATAGGTCGATGGACGGCCGATGCCTTCCTCTTCCAGCCGCTTCACGAGCGAGGCTTCGGTGAAGCGCGCGGGAGGCGACGTTTCGTGCCCCTTCGTCTCCACCTTGACGGCGATCACCCTGGCGTCGATCTGATCCGGAGCCTGCACCAGGTCGCCTACCGCCAACTTCGGCAGCAGCGTTTCCTGTTCGTCGAGTTCGGCTGCGGGATCGTCGCTGCCTTCGACGTAGGCGCGCAGGTATCCCGGGAACTCGATGGCCTTGCCGCTTGCCGTGAACACGCCTTCTTCGCCGGTCGCGGCGCGGCCGGTGATCTCGATGGTCGTGCGCAGCAGGCGCGCTTCGGCCATCTGCGACGCGATCGCGCGCTTCCAGATGAGGTCGTAAATCCGCAGTTCGTCGCCTTCGAGGATCTTCTCGAGCGCCTGCGGCGTGCGGCGGAAGTCGGTCGGGCGAATCGCTTCGTGCGCTTCCTGCGCGTTGCGCACCTTGGTCTGATACTGCCGGGGGCCCTTGTAGTACGTCGGGCCGTACATCTCCGACACGGCCTGCCCCGCTTCGCCCAGCGCTTTGTCGCTCAGCGTCGTCGAGTCGGTTCGGTGATAGGAGATGAGACCTTCGAGGTCGCCGCCGCCGACGTCGATGCCCTGGAACAGCCGCTGCGCCACCTGCATCGTGCGCTCGGCCGAGAACCCGAACTTGCGGTTGGCGTCCTGTGTCAGCGTGGAGGTGGTGAAGGGCGGCGCGGGCCGCTGCGTGAACGGTTTCTCTTCGACCGAGGTCACCGTCCACGGCAGCCCGCGCATCAGCGCCTCGCGCAGCGTGTTGGTTTCCTCGGCGGTCTTCAGGTGCCGCACCTTGCTGCCGGTGGGCTTGCCCTGCGCGTCGAAGTCCTTGCCGGTGGCCACGCGATCGCCGGACACCTTCGCGAGCGTGGCGACGAAGTCGCGACCCTCGGCGCGGAGCGTGGCGTCGATGTCCCAGTACGACGCGGAGCGGAACGCAATACGCTCTTCCTCGCGCTCCACGATCAGGCGCACGGCCACGCTCTGCACGCGGCCCGCGCTGAGGCCGGTCTGCACCTTCTTCCACAGCACCGGCGACAGCGTGTAACCGTAGAGCCGATCGAGAATACGGCGGCTCTCCTGCGCGCGGACCAGGTTCTGATCCACCTGCTCGTGCGCTTCGGCGAGGGCGTGGCGAATGGCCTCTTCCGTGATCTCGTGGAAGACAATCCGGCGCACCTTCACCTTGGGCTTCAGGATCTCCTGCAGGTGCCAGCTGATGGACTCCCCTTCGCGGTCGGGGTCCGTTGCCAGAATTACTTCGGAGGCGTCCTTCAGGGCGGCCTTCAGCGCGGCGACGTACTTCTTCTTGTCGGCGGGGACGACGTAGTAGGGCTTGAAGTCGCCGTCGGTGTCGACACCGAGCCGTCCCCACGACTTGCCCTTGATCTCCTTGGGCACGTCGGCGGCCGATTCGGGCAAGTCACGCACGTGACCATAGCTGGCCTCGACGTGGTAGTCCTTGCCCAGAAAACGGGCCAGTGTCCGGGCTTTGGCCGGAGATTCGACGATGACAAGAGGCTTGGGCATTTCGGTTCTACTGAACAGACTACGTTAGCATGCGGCTTCGGACCCGGAGGAATCTCGCCGATCCAATGCGCTGAATTTCACCGGCCAGCTCCAGTTGCAGGAGCCTGGCCAGAACGGATGCGGTGGGCTCGCCGGTCTCCCTGGCAACGTCATCCACTGTGAATTCAACACTTTCCAGTGATTCCGCCGGCCCCAGACCGATTGGCAGGCGGCCGGATTCCCAGCCCATCTCGAGCAGGATATCGTCCGCGGACTCCACGAGCTTTGCCCCATCCCTGATTAGAAGGTGTCCGCCACGGTTGCGCTGGCCGGCGATCCGGCCCGGCAATACCATCACGTCCTTGCCCTGATCGAGCGCTGCCGAAGCGGTGATGAGCGCCCCGCTCTTCTCGGGCGCCTCCACCACGACGACCGCATCAGCCAGGCCGCTCACCAGCCGGTTTCGCCTGGGGAACAGCCACGATTGCGGCGCGGTGGCGGGGGGATACTCCGACACGACCGCCCCGGTGGCCGCGATCTCGTCCGCCAGCGCATCGTGCTCGGGCGGGTAGAGCCGATCGAGACCCGACCCGAGCACCGCGATCGTGCACCCGCCGGCACCGAGCGCCGCGCGATGCGCCACGCTGTCGATGCCGCGGGCGAGCCCGCTGACCACGACGACACCGGCGCGCGCAAGACCGTCAGCGACCCGACCTGCGTTGTCCAGGCCGTCGCGCGAGGCGGCGCGCGAGCCCACCACCGCAATGGATCGCATGGACCATTCCGGCAGGCGTTCGGGGTGGCCGTGGACCCAGAGCCGTTCGGGGGGTGAGGGGATGGAACAGAGGCGGGACGGGAACAACGGTTCGCCGAGGGTGACGCAGAGATGGGGCATGCCGGCTCTCCTGCCGGCGCCCGTGACCTTGCGACAGCCTACACCTGAAGCCGCGCAGCCGAGCAAGGCAAATCGCTTGCTGGCCTCAGGGCCTGTCGCTATAGTGACGAGAGAGAGCCATGCCTGCCCGTCACCTGACGTTTGCTGTTGTCTTCCTCCTTCTTACGGCCTGTCCGTCGTGGGCTGAGCAACGGGGGCAGGCGAAAGAGCAGGTCGAGTTCGGCGTCCAGGTGGCGCAGCGCGGCCTCTGGCGTGAGGCGATCTACCGCTGGGAACGCGCCACCCAGCTGGATCCCACTTACGCCGCCGCGTTCAACAACCTCGCGGTGGCTTATGAGCAAAGCGGACAGTTGGACAAGGCGCGCGCGGCTTACGACAAGGCCATCGCGCTCGAGCCCAACAACCAGCTCATCAAGCAGAACTACGACCTCTTCAAGGAACTCAATGATCGAGCGGCTCAGAAAGACGGTAGCCAGCCTTAGTCTGGTCCTTGCCTGTGTTGGCGCACAGACGGCGTGCGGTGGCGGCGGCTTCGTCGAGATCCCGATCGAAACTCCCATTGCGCCGAAGCTCGACATCACGCCCTTCCAGCGCGTCTACGTGGCCGGCTTCCTCGCGGGCGCCGGTGAGGACGTCGACGCGAACATGGAGACGGTGCGGCTGATTCGCAGCCAGCTCCGGAACAAGAACATCCTGCGTGTGGTCGATGCCGACACGCTGCCCCTGGCCGAGCGCGCGCTCCAGGAAGTGGGCAGCACGCCATCGGATGCGCCCGCTGAACCGCCCGCGCCGCCGCCGGCCGAACCGGCGGACACCACGCCCGAAGGCCAGGCCGCCGCGGCCGAGGCTCTCGAGGCGGGGCAGCTGCCCTTGGTCAGGGAAGAGCGCGATCTCGAGCAGTACGCCAAGGTCTTCGCGGACACCGAGTTCTGGAAGAAGGTGGGCGAGGAGCACGAGCAGGCGCTGATCGTCACCGGCTCGGTGCTGTTCGTGCCGCACGCCCGCTCGGGCTTCGTGCAGCGTGAACAGGAGGCCTACGACTCGTTCGGGCGGCGGATCGTCACCCCGGTGCGGACCTACATGGAGCGCAAGGGTTACATCCTGCGGCCAACGTTCGTCTTCATCGACGGCCGCACCGGCGAACAGCTGTACAGCGAATCGTTCCGCGAGGAGATTCTCTACAACGCCAACCAGCAGACGCCGGCGCTGTCCTCGTACTTCGAACTGATGGACCGGCTGCTGCCCACGTTCCTCAATACCCTGAGCGCGCAGAAGATTCGCGGCAACCGGGTGCTGATCAAGTAGGCGCGCGCTTCGCGCGCGCCGTCGGCCTGTTTTGCCTTACCGAAGCCCCGCAGGGGCCGAGGCCCCTACGCCGCCCGCAGGGCGGCGCCCGATTTCCCTACCGCCGCCGGAGGCGGCGGCCCTTCCTCGCCCCTCCCCGTCCGTGCTACACTTTGGGGTTCCTGCGCCTTGTCGAAACGTCGACCGGGGCGCGCCCATTCAAGCGGAGAAGAACCGTGTTTGCGATTATCAAGGCCTCCGGCCACCAGTTCCGCGTCGAGCCCGGCGCGATCATTGCCGTCGATGGCCACACCGGCGCCGCCGGCGACGCCGTTTCGTTCGACCAGGTCCTGCTCGTCGGCAAGGACGCGGGCGAGGTGCTCACCGGCGCCCCCTTCGTCACCGGCGCCGTGGTCATGGGCGTGATCGACCGCACCGACAAGAGCAAGAAAGTCCGCGTGTTCAAGAAGAAGCGCCGCAAGCAGTACCGCCGGACCGCCGGCCACCGCAGCCTGCTGACCCGCGTGCGCATCACCGAGATTCAGGCGTAGAACCATGGCTACAAAAAAGGGACAGGGCAGTTCACGGAACGGGCGCGATTCGAACTCGCAGCGCCTGGGCGTCAAGCGCTTCGAGGGCAACGTCGTCACCGGCGGCTCGATTCTGGTGCGTCAGCGCGGCCGCAAGTACAAGCCGGGCCTCAACGTCGGCCTCGGCAAGGACGACACGCTGTTTGCAAAGATCGACGGCGTGGTGAAGTTCGAGGATCACGGCTCGCGCGGCCGCTTCATCTCGATTCAGCCGCAGCCGGTCGTCGAGTAGCATCACGATTCCTTCAAGGGACACGACGGTCACGACGCGCGCGCGCCGGGCTTCTTCGGAATGCCCCAGCCACGGTGCCGTCGTGCACTTCGTGTCCTTTGTCTTTTCAGGGCCAGGCTAAAGCATCATGTTCGTCGACGAAGCCGACATCCACGTC
>Ga0105103_10000293_pt1 | contig 27870 bp, 22 predicted proteins | sample PPLLaktember2015_2_FD_79107 | JGI IMG/M metagenome (GOLD analysis project Ga0105103, IMG submission 79107) | Freshwater sediment microbial communities from Prairie Pothole Lake near Jamestown, North Dakota, USA - PPLs Lake P7 Core (6) Depth... | ecosystem: Environmental > Aquatic > Freshwater >...
ACGTTCATGATTTGCCGTCTGCGTGTCATGGTCCTCTCCCTCGTTGGCCGCCGTCTTGGCGAGTATGCCGGATCGCGCGCCGTCCGAGTCGACTGAGGGCTCGGGTCCGCTCAGCTGACCCGACCGGAGTTAGAATGCCGCCCGTGATGACCCGCGCTCTCAACACGATCCTGCTGGCGTGCGTTCTTGGTGTTGGGCCGACGGCGGCGCAACAGCCGGCGACGCGCCCGTTGCCGATCGTCTACGTGCTCTCGACCGGCGGCACCATCGCCGGCGCCGGTTCCTCTTCGACCGACCTGTCGAACTACAAGCCCGGCTCGATCCTCGGCGAACAACTGGTCAAGGCGGTGCCGCAGATTGCGCAGATCGCGGATGTACGCGTCGAGCAGATCGTCAATGTCAACAGCTCCGACATCACCATCGACAACTGGCTGACGCTGGCGAAGCGCATCCAGGCGATCCTCGAGGAGACGCCGGCCGTCGCCGGGTTCGTGATCACCTCGGGCACGAACACGCTCGAAGAGACCGCGTATTTCCTCAACCTGACCATCAGGTCGGACAAGCCGGTCGTCATGGTGGGATCGATGCGGCCATCGACGGCGATCAGCGCCGACGGGCCGCTGAATCTGCTCAACGCCGTCCGCACCGCGATTTCCACCGATGCGAAAGGCAAAGGCGTGCTGATCGTTCTGAACGACGAGATCAACGCCGCCCGTGACACGACCAAGACGAACACCCTTCGGGTTGAGACCTTCAAGGCGCCCGAGCTCGGGCTGCTCGGTTACATCGACGAGGACAAGATCAGCTTCTATCGATCGACGACGAAGCGCCACACGGCAAATTCGGAGTTCGATGTCACGCCGCTGGCGACGCTGCCGAAGGTGTCCATTCTCTACTCCTACATCGACCCCGATTCCTCGTTGATCCGGGCGGCGATCGAGTCAGGCGCCAAAGGCATCGTGTTCGCAGGCACCGGAAACGGCGCGCTGTCGGTGTTCGAAGAGACGGTGTTGAAGGGCGTCTCGGCGATGCCGGCTGCAACACGTCCGGCGCTGGTGCGATCGAGCCGGGTCGGCAACGGGCGGGTCATCGCCACGGCTGAGTACGATGCGCTCGGTGTCATTCCCAGCGACACGCTCAACCCGCAGAAGGCCCGCATCCTCCTGATGCTCGCGCTCACGAAGACGAGCGATCCGAAGGAGATCCGCAGGATCTTCGCCGAGTACTGAAGGTCGAGGTTCACCGACCGCGCCCGCCGTGAGCCCACATTCTGTAAGATCGCGGCGCGCGTTGGGACCGTCTAATCCCTCAGCACACTCGAGTGGTCATTCCGACAGCCAGCGAGGAGACCGGCGATGCTGCGGCGGATGCGTGAGCGGAAGGAGTGGCTGTTCTTCGCGGCGCTGCCGAAGGCCGACCGGCGCCTGGCGCTGACCTGGTGGGCCGTCGTGTGGCTGCACGGATTGCTGCCGGCGCTGTTTGCGGTGGCGATGGGCCGCCTCGTCGACGCGGTGCAGCGCGGTGAGGCACTGGCGACACCGCTCGGGCTCGTCGGGATCGCCTTCGTGCTGCTGCAGGTGCTGACGCCGCTGCAGACCGCGGTGAGCCACAACCTGGGCGATCGCACCGCGGCGTACCTGTACGACCGGCTGACGGAGATGTCCGTCCGACCTCCCGGCGTCGCGCATCTGGAGAACCCGAATCTCGCCGCCGACCTGACCGCCGCGCGCGAGTTCGATCGCGGCATGACGGGGCCGCCGCTGTCGTACTCGATGGACTTCATCGCCGGAGGCCTCGTCGGGCTGATCGGCGGCTTCGCGACGGCCGCGGTCCTGTTCGGCTTCGCGTGGTGGGCGCCGCTGGTGCTCACCGGCGGGTGGTTGTCCACGCACTGGCTGCTGCGCGAGAGCGCGGTCTGGTTCGATCGCAACACCGACCTCGTCCGGAGCGCCCAGCGCGACGCCGACTACGCCTATCGCCTCGCGGTCGATGCGCCCGCCAGCAAGGAGCTGCGTCTGTTCGGACTCGTCGACTGGACGATCGAGCGCTTCATCGCACGCCGCACGAAGCTCCACCAGCTGCAGTACGACGCAACGCGGCTGCGCGAACGGCCGCTGGCCTTGAGCCTGCTGCTCGTGACCGCCGCCAACGTCGCCGTGATGTGGGCACTCGCCGACGCGGCGGTCGATCAGCGCCTCGGCCTGGGCGATCTCGTCGTCTACGCGCAATGCGTGGTGGGGACGTCGCTGATCGCGTTCGGTGGACTCAACTGGGCGCTGGACGGCGCGTCGGCGCCCGTGGCCGCGATCAAACGGCTCGAGACCGCCATGGCCTCGGAAGGCCAGCTCCCCACCGGACATCGGTCGGCGGCGGGGCTGCCGAGGCACGAAATCTGCTTGCGTGGGGTCACCTTCGCCTACCCCGGCGGCCAGCCGGTGCTGGACGGCCTCGACCTCACGATTCCCGCCGGTTCGTCGCTCGCGATCGTGGGACAGAACGGCGCGGGGAAGACCACCCTGGCGAAGCTGCTATGCCGGTTCTACGACCCGCAGTCCGGCACGATAGAAGTGGACGGCGTGGACCTGCGCGATCTGGATGTGGTCGAGTGGCGATCGCGGCTCGCTGCGGTCTTCCAGGATTTCGTCCGGCTCGAGCTCCCCCTGCAGGACAACGTTGCCCCCGCTGGCGCACCCGATCAGGTGGTGCTGGGCGCGCTCGAAGCCGCCGGAGCGAAGGGATTGGCGCCACTCGGGACGATCCTGTCCCGCGCCTACGAAGGTGGAACGGATCTCTCGGGCGGCCAGTGGCAGCGTGTCGCGCTGGCGCGCGCGCTCGCTGCCGTCAAGCTGGGCGCGGGGGTGGTGCTGCTCGACGAGCCCACGGCACAGCTCGACGTGCGGGGAGAGGCGGAGATCTTCGAGCGGCTGCTCGCCGCCACGCGCCATTGCACGACCATCCTCATCTCGCACCGCTTCTCGACGGTCCGGCATGTCGATCGCATCTGCGTCCTCGAGCACGGCAGGGTCGTCGAGCTCGGCACCCACGACGAGCTGATGGCACTGAACGGCCGCTATCGGACGATGTTCGACCTCCAGGCGGAGCGGTTCGGCGTCGCGGAAGAGGAAGGGAGGACGTATGACGTCCTCTCGTGACGTGGCCACGATGGACGCGCTTCCTCCTGCGCTGTCGTCGATGTGGCGTCTGTGCAAGCTGGGCTATCGCCACGAGCCGGCGTTGATCGTCACCGCGTTCGCGATGGCCCTTCTCGCCGCCGTGCCCGATGCGCTGCTGGCACTCTGGTTCAAGCTGATCGGCGAAGGCGTCCTTGAGGGCGACTGGGGCCGCGTCCGGTTGGGGATGCTGGCGATCGGCCTGTCGGCCACCGCGACCTGGTTCCTCGCCACCGTCAGCACGCGTGTGCAGCGCCGCTTCCGCGACAAGGTGACCATCGCGCTCGAGTCGCACGTGGCCACGCTGCTGGCCTCGATCTCCACCATTGCTCATCACGAGCGTCCCGACTATCTCGACCGTCTCTCGGTGCTGCGCAACCAGGTCTTCATGCTCGATCACATGTACATGTCGCTGTTCTCGACGTGTGGCTGGATCCTGCGTCTGGCCGTGACGATCGGGCTGCTCGTCTCGATTCATCCGGCCCTGGCGCTCCTGGTGATTTGTGCGCTGCCGCCGGTCTACACGTCCACGTGGCGGCCGGCCGTCGAGCGGGCCGCGCATGAGCGTGGAGCCGAGGCGGGGCGGCTGGCCCGTCATCTGTTCGACGTCGCGACCACGGCCTCGCCCGGCAAGGAGGTGCGGGTGGCCGGGATCGCGGATCGCCTGGTCAGCGAACGTCGCCTCACATGGGAGTTCGGGAACACGCCCATCGCCGCGGCCCGATGGGCGTCCGCCGGCTGGCACGCGCTGGCCTGGGCCTTCTTCGGCGCCGGATTCGTCGCCGCCATCGTGTTCGTCGCATCGGTGCTCGCCGCTCCGGCCGGCGACGTGGTGCTCGCGCTCGCCGCCGGCTCGCGCCTCTCGTTCTACGTGGGCGCCACGGTTGGCGAAGTCGGTTTCCTGCGCGGCATCTGGATGGACTCCGCGCGGCGTCTCGCCTGGCTCGAGGACTACGCCGCCTCGCTCGTCTCAGCGGCCGACCAGCCGTCCCCGTCGCGTCTGGCGCGCGGGATTCGCTTCGAGCGCGTGTCATTTGCCTATCCCGGCTCCACGCGGCTGGTGCTCGACGACATCGATCTCGAGCTGCCCGCGGGCAAGGTGATCGCAATCGTCGGCGAGAACGGCGCGGGCAAGACGACCCTCGTCAAGCTGCTGGCCAGGATGTACCTCCCCACCCACGGTCGCATCTTCGTCGACGACACCGACCTGGGCAGCATTGCGGCTCCGGACTGGCGTCGTCGGATGGCCGGCGCGTTCCAGGACTTCTTCCGCTTCGAGCTCCAGGCCCGTCACTCGGTCGGCGTCGGCGATCTCCCACGTCTGGACGACCAGCAGGCTGTCGAGGTCGCGGTTGGCCGCGCCGGTGCCGATGACGTGATCGCCAGACTGACGACGGGGCTCGAGACGCAGCTCGGGCCGACGTGGCCCGGGGGTGTGGAGGTGAGCTTCGGACAGTGGCAGAAGCTCGCTCTCGCGCGCGGGTTCATGCGCGATCGCCCGCTGGTGCTGGTGCTGGACGAGCCGACTGCGGCATTGGACGCCGAGACGGAACACGCGCTGTTCGAACGCTACGCGGCCGCGGTGCGCGAAGACGAGGACATCGGCCGCATCACCATCCTGGTGTCACACCGCTTCTCCACGGTGCGGATGGCTGATCTCATCGTCGTGCTGGACGGGGCCCGCGTGGCGGAGATGGGGACGCACGAGGCATTGATGTCGCGAGGCGGGCAGTACGCGCAGCTCTACGCGATTCAAGCCAGGGCGTACCGCTAATGCGGGCTTCAGCTATCGGTGCAGCAGTCCTCCGTGGAGGAGCGTGTAGCTGCCGACCGCGCGTTCCTCACCGCCCTCGTGAGCGGTGAGCACGAGCTCCACCTGCACCACCGGCAGCTGACGGATCCTGGCAGCTGGCTCAGCGTAGATGATCTCGCCGTGCGGGCCCGCCGCGATCTGGCTCGTCGCGCGGCTCACCTCGGTCCCGGCCACGCGCTGTGTCAGCGTGAACTCGCTGGCGCCTCCCAGGTCGCCGCGCAGCCGCAGCACCATCAGCTCATCGTCATCCCACACGGCGCAGGGGACGATGGCACCGGGGGACAACGCGAATGTCCGCACGCGCACACCCTCGCGCGCCAGCCGATTCAGGATGGCTTCCGTCACGAATCCGCCGACCTCCGCGGATCGCACCGCCGACGGCATCGCGCGCACGAGCGCATCGAACTCCGCGGCGCGCGCACCGCAATCGGGGCACGAGAAGAGATGTTCCTCGATCGCGGCTGCCTCGGCCTCGGGCAGCTCGCCAGCAGCGTAATCAGTCAGATCGGCGATCGCGATCCGCTCGCACCCTGGAACCGTCATGGCCGCGCGCCTCCCAGCACGCAGTCGCGCAGACGCGCCATCGCTCGATGCCGGATGGCGCGGACCGCGCCCGGCGAGACCCCGAGATCCTCGGCGATTCGAGGCGCCTCCCGCTCGGCGTAGAACGTCAGCAGCACCACCAGCCGATCGCGCCCGGCGAGCGCGCGCAGGCACGCCGCCAGGCGCGGCGCGTCGAGCGCGGCACTGGACGTCGGCGCAGTCCCCGGCGCGGGCTCCATGAACCGCGCGGCCAGCGCGTCCCGCCGCCGCGCCACCCGGCGCTCGGCGTGCGCCATCATCCGGCTGGTCCCCAGGATGAACGACCCGATCTCCTCCGGCCGGCGCACTTCACCGGCGCGCAGCCGTTCGATCGTCAGCAGCAGCACGTTCTGTGCGAGATCGTCGGCGGCTGCCGAGTCCTGCAGGTGCCGGCGGCCGTACATCCGCACGCGCGGCGCGAAGCGGCGATACAGTTCGGCCTCCTCGGCGTCGGTCGATCCCGACGGGTCGCCGGCGATTCGGCGCGCGAGCGCCTCGTCGCTGACTGCCTCGATCGTGAGGTGCGGGCCCGGCATCTGCCGGACGATAATCAGGCCGCGTGGTGCGCGTCAACTGGCGCGCTACCGAGCCGGTGTTGCAGCATGTCGGCGGCGGAACGCAGCGCCGCCGCGCCGTCCCCGACGAAGGTCGAGCCGTGCATGGCCGCCAGCACCCGCGGCTGCAGATCGGCGAGCTCGTTCAGGCGGCGCCGCGTGGCGGGCGTCAGCGGCACGTAGTCCATCAACACGGGATGCGCTTGATAGGCCGCGATTGCGGCATCCCACCGGCCCAGCACGTCGGCGGACGTCACCGGTTCCACGTCACCAAGCTGATGGAACAGGTCGGAGCACAGGAGCACGCCCGACGTCTCCTCGAACAGCACGCCAGCGTCCCAGCCGTGCGGCAGGTGCGGCGTCGGCACGAACCGATACCGGTGTCGGCCGGTCTGGATCACGTCGTCCTTCGCCAGGCCTCGCGGCGGACGGTCAGCGAAGTCTTCGATGTTGACGGCGGCGCCCACCTGGCTGCAGATGGCCTGTGCGTGAGGGGAGACCGCGAGCCACTCGTTCAGAGCCCCGCACTCGTCCACTTCGAAATGGCTCCAGCTGATCCAACGGAGCGCGGCCGGGTCGATCAGCTTTGCGACCGCGTCACGGACTTCCGGAAACATCCGCCGCATCCCGGTGTGGAACAGCAGCGGCTCGTCGTCCTTGATCAGGAAATGGTTGAACTGCAGGTCGAATTGCGGCGCATAAACCGAAACCCGATACAAGTCTGGAGCGATCTCGTCGATCCGAGCCATTGAACACCTCCTGACGCGGCCCCTTTTGGTGCGTCCTGATTGGAAGTGCCACGACTCGGCCAGGTGTTACGCGGCTACCGTCCCAGCCGCACGCCCACCACCCCGTTGATGCGGAAGTGCGCCTCCCACCCAAGCCGCGCATCGACGCCGACAGTGACGCGGTCGCCCACCGCCGCTCGCACCCCGCCGCCGGCGGTGAACGCGCCCTCGGTGTAGGTGTAGTCCTCGGCCGCGAACGACTCACGGGTCTGGAACATCCCGCCGCCGACGACGAAGAATGGCGTGACCGCTGGCGCGCGCCCGGCCGTCGGCGCGACGACGTCGAACGTCAGGTTTCCCGTCAGCACAAGGTGGCTGTGGTTGTCGCCGCTGATGTAGAGCAACTCTGGACCCACGGCGAGGCGCGGGGAAAGGTAGAGCCGGCCCGCCGCTCCAACCATCCCCTCGCCCACAATCCCATCGTCGGCAAAACCGACCCACCCCGCGGAGAGGTCGAGAGCAGGAGACGGCCGCTCCTGCGCGGCAGCGGCGCCGGTCAGGAACGGCGCGAGGAGAAGAAGAGCGGCCAGGACAGCAGTGCGTCTTGCGCCGCGCGAGGCGGCTCTCGAACGTCGGGTTCCGTTCATGTCTCGATACTCCACCTGGTAATGTGTCGTATCGACGCCGTTCGGCTCACCCGAACTCAGCCCTCGGCGCTGGCCGTCCCAACTGCTATGCGGCCGGACAGCCCGCGGCCGCCTGCGGCGTGCGAGTCCAGCGCGGTCGCGACGGGTCGGTGAACTGCCCGGCGCTGAGCCGCCCGCCGCGTGTACGCAGCCACCGAGTGACGACGTCCATCATCTGGACCTCGGGTTCGGCCGCGTGCGGCACGCCCGCCGCTGGCGCGATGGAGGCGGTGCGGGCGGCGAGGTAGTCGGACATGGCGACGACGAGCACGTCCTCGGCGCGGATGGGCCGGCCGGTGGCGTGCTCTACCTCCACCTCGTAGGCACCACTGCGGCATTCGAGCCGCACGTGCAGACCCGAAACGCCGAGCGTCCGGCCACCCCAGCGCGGGCGGCGGAGCTGCGCCGTCAGGACCTGCCGCAGCTGCGCCCCCGTCAACGTGCGCCGCACCACGAGGTTGTCGAATGGGAACGTGTCGTAGAGCGCACCCAGTGTCGCGGGACCGGCTGGCAAATCGGTGCGGAGACCACCAGGCCCGCCGGCGTAGCCGACGGCCGCATCCGTGCCAGGGGTCGCCGCGCGAAAGGCATCGGCGAACAGGTTTGCGAGCGCCGACTCCTCGGTGCCGCTGCCCCTGGTGAGAGAGGTCTCGAGCACGGGGCCCAGTGGGGTGGCCTGCAGATCCCGGACGCGCGCGAGCGCCGGCGCCATGGCGGCATCCACCGCTTCATCCGGAACAACCGGCCGACCCTCGTATCGGGACTGAAGACCGACCGCCTCGCCGGTGGTGCAGCGGCCCTGGGCGTCCTCACGGGCGCAGACCTCGCGCGGCGGAAAGATTCGCACGCCGGTCACGGTTGCGGCGACGCTGCGGCCATCTGCCGCGCCACGGCGAGCCACCGTCACGTCGACGCGGCTGAACGCACGCCCCCATGAATAGGACTGCACGACGGCCACGCCGTTCACCTCGTGGGCCACGGCCGCATGCGTATGCCCGGCGAATACGACGTCGACGAGCCCCCGCGGCAGCGCCCTCAGCGCCTCGAAGATCTCGGCCGTGTCATCGCACGACGCGAGGTCCGTAGGCCGATCGAATGCCGTGCAGGACCCACCGGCGTGCGAAGCCAACACCACGACCGCCGCGCCGTCCGCGCGGAGCTGCAATGCCTCCGTTTCGATGGCGCCCGCCAGCGCGGTCACCTGCAGGCCGATCACGTTGGACGGCAGCGTCATCGAGAGCGCATCGCGGGTCATTGCGCCGATGACGCCCACCTTCACCCCCGCGGCCTCGACGAGGGTCGATCGCCTGACGTTGAGCCACTCTACCGGCCGGCCGTTCTCGTGCAGGTTCGCGGCCAGGAACGGGAAGCGCGCCTGGGAGGCACGTGCCTTGAGCGCCCCGCGCCGGTCGGAGCCCTGCTCGAACCTGCTGGCGTCCACCGCGCCGTAGTCGAAGTCGTGGTTGCCAATCGCCGCGGCGGTGTAGCCGAGCGCGTTGTAGGCGTCGATGACGATGGCGCCCTCGGAGAGATTCGATTCGATGCCGTCAAGGTAGGTGTCGCCCGAGTCGAACAGCAGCATGGCGCCGCCTTCGGCGGCGCGCGCCGCGCGGAGGTTCTGGAGATAGCCACCGAGCAGGGCCAGGCCCCCGCGTCCATCGGCAGAGAAGACCTGCCCGTGCAGGTCCGTCGTGCCGACGAGGGACAGTGTGACGGGTTCGTCCGAATCGTTGGTTTGGATGGTAGCCGGCCCGACCGACAGGACCCACACCATGACCGGCGCGAACGACAGCGCGACCCAGTTGGTGCGGAAGGCATGGCGGAGCAAGGACAGGAAGCCACCCATCGTGCGTGAAGCGCCCATGATAGCCGCCAGCACGCCATCGAGCTGCGTTTGCGGTGATTACACCCGCTCGCAGCAGTCCAGCTGGTTCGCTGAGTCGGCGACCCTCGGCCGGCCCCTATGACAAGCCGTCCGGCAGGTCCAGAATGCCTCTCTCTGGCACGCGAGCGCCAACGAGCGTAGGATCTCGGCGAGGTCCCGTGCCGCCACTCAGCCCCGATCGCTGGCGCGTACTCAGCCCGTACCTGGACGAAGCCCTCGAGATGACCGGTGCGCACCGTGTCGCCTGGCTCGCGGCCATTCGCGCCCGCGACCCGGCCCTCGGCGCCGACCTCGAGAGCTTGCTCGCCGAGCACGACGGCCTGCTGGAGTCCGGGTTTCTGGCGAGCGCTATCTCCGGGTTTCAGCCTGCTGCGGAACTGCCGTCGCTGGAGGGCCAGATTGTCGGCGCCTACCGGCTGATCTCCCTCATCGGCCAGGGCGGGATGGGTAGTGTGTGGCTGGCGGAGCGCTGTGACGGCCGCTTCGAAGGGCGTGCGGCGGTCAAGCTGCTGAACATCGCGCTCCTGGGTCCCGCGGGCGAGGAGCGCTTCCGCCGCGAGGGTAATTTCCTCGCAAAACTGACGCACCCGCACATCGCTCGCCTCATTGATGCCGGCGTATCGACAGTGGGCCAGCCGTACCTCGTCCTCGAGCACGTGAACGGGCAGCCCATCGATCGCCACTGCAACGAGCAGGGGCTCGGGATCGAGGCGCGCATCGGTCTCTTCCTCGATGTGCTGGAGGCCGTCGCCCACGCACATGCCAACTTGATCGTGCACCGCGATCTCAAACCGGCGAACGTGCTCGTCAGCGTCGATGGCGAGGTCAAGCTGCTTGACTTCGGCATCGCCAAACTTCTCGACGATGACGCGGAGTTGGGTGAGTCCCGGCTCACGGAGCCGAGCGCGCTGACGCGAGAGGGCGGCGCGGTGCTGACCCCTCAATACGCCGCCCCGGAGCAGCTGGCCCAGGGACAGGTCACAACCGCCACCGACGTCTACGCGCTTGGCGTGCTTCTCTATGTGCTGCTGAGCGGCCAGCATCCCGCCGGCGCGGCCACGCGATCACCCGCCACGCTGATCCGCGCCATCGTCGACGTGGAGCCGCGCCCGATGTCGCACGCGGTTGTCGGCGAGACCGAGACCCCGGGGGAACTCGACCGTCATGCCGCCCGCTGCGGCACTACAGCAGGCAGGCTGAGCCGAGCCCTTCGGGGAGATCTCGATACCATTGTCGCCAAGGCGCTGAAGAAGAACGCGTCGGAGCGCTATGTCTCGGTGACGGCGCTCGCGGACGATCTGCGACGATTCCTGCGTCACGAGCCGATCAGCGCCCGGCCCGATACGCTGCGGTATCGAGCCACGAGATTCGTCAGGCGGCATGCCCGCGGAGTCGCAGCGGCGGCCGTTGCCGTTCTGGCGATTGTCGGGCTGACGACGTTCTATACGACGCGACTCGCGACCGAGCGAGACCGCGCGCAACGGGAGGCCGCGAAGGCCGCTCGAGTGAGCGAGGCTCTCAGCGGTCTGCTGAGGGGCGCCGATCCGATTGCGAACCGCGCGACGCCCGACGGGTTGACGGTCACAGGGCTGCTCGACTCCGCAGCTGACCGGGTCGAGAAAGAACTCGCGGATCAGCCCGATGCGCAGGCTGAAATCTTCACCATCATCGGCCGCATGTACCGCCGCGTCGGCATGTACGACAAGGCACAGCACCTGCTCGAACGAGCGCTCAGCAGTGGAAGAGCGGCGTTCGGATCGGAGCATCCCAGTGTGGCGCAAACCCTCAACGAGCTCGGCGCGCTTGCGGCCGAGAAGGGCGACTACGACACGGCTGCCGCGAGCCTCGACGCCGCGCTCAGCATCCGTCGTCACATCTTCGGACCCGTGCACACGGATGTCGCGGACACGCTCGCGGAGCTGGGCCGTGTCTACCAGGATCACGGTCTCAACGCGCGAGCCGAGCCGCTGCACCGCGAGGCGCTGGCGATCAGGCAGCAAGCTCTCGGCGACGAACACGGCGAGACCGCCGTGAGCATGAGCGACCTGGCGTCGGTGCTGCGGCTCAATGGCGACCTCGATGGCGCCGAGGCGCTGCTTCGCCAGGCGCTGGCGGTGCACCGCAAGACGCGCGGCGACGCTCACGCCATGACCGCGACGACGCTGCATGATGTCGCGCTGATCACGAGCGCGAAGGGCGACGGGGCTTCTGCCGAATCGCTGTTTCGCACGGCGATGGACATTCACCGGAAGGCGCTGGGCGAACGCCATCCGCTGGTGGCGGTCACGCTCAACAGCCTGTCACGGGTTTTGCGGGACCAGGGTCGGTATGGCGAGGCGGCCGCGGCTCTCGAAGCCGCACTCGACATCGCGCGCCCGGCGCTTGGCAGCGACCATCAACTGGTCGCGATTTACACGCTGAATCTCGCATCCGTGCACCTGGCGCGGGATGATCCCAAGGCGGCAGAACCGCTCATTCGCGAGGGCTTGCGGGTTCGGCTCCTGGCGCCGCAGATGGTGCCGAATCGCCGCCGCATCTTTCCTGAAGACGACTGGAGCATCGCGGCGACCGAGGGTCTGCTGGGCGCGGCGCTCACCGGGCTGGCGCGATACAGCGAGGCGGAGCACGCGCTGCTCGAGGCGAAGCGCGATCTCGACGCGTCATCCTCACCGCCACGGCGCGACGTCGACGCGACCACCACCCGCCTCATCGCCCTCTACGGCGCGTGGGGCAAGCATGACGAGGCGGCTCGTTACCGAGCGTTGCTTCGGTCGCCGACCGGGAGATGAATGGCAGCTATCGCCCATCGACGAAGGCCTTTCGTTGTTTGCTACTCCGAGCGAAGTGCCGCCATCGGATCGACCGCGGTGGCGCGCCGTGCGGGCAGGTAGGCCGCGGCGGCGGCCACCAACAGCATCAGGGTCACGACCACACCGAAGCTGACGGGGTCGGTCGGGGTGACGTTGTAGAGCAGGCTGCCGATGACGCGCGTGATGCCGAGCGCGCCGGCGGCGCCGAGCAGCGTTCCCCAACCGGCGAGGACCATCCCCTGGCGCATCATCATGCGTCGAACATCCCGAGGCTGCGCCCCCAGCGCCATGCGCACGCCGAACTCCTGCGTCCGCTGCGAGACGCTGTAGGACAGGACGCCGTAGACGCCGACGATCGCGAGGATCACGGCCAGCGCGCCAAACACGCCGAACATCTGGCCGAAGAGCTGAAACTGCCAGAACCCCAGCCGCCGAATCTCCTCCATCGAGCTCGCGGCAAAGACCGGCAGCGCCGGATCGGACGCGCGAATGGCGGCGCGGATCGCCGGCGTGAGCGCGACGGCATCGCCCTCGACCCGCACGATGAGGCCGGTGTTGGGGGTCTGCTGGTACGCGTACGGCACGAACGCGGTGGGTGTGACTTCGCGGTCCGCGATCTCCTCGATCATCACGTCTGCTACCACGCCGATCACGGTGAAGGTGTCGCCGGCCTGCTCGTCGAGCAGCGTGAACTGACGGCCCACCGGGTCGAGTGGCCCCAACTCGCGGGCCCCCGCCAGCCGATCCACGGGCAACCGTGGCAGACCCGCATTCTCGTCGGCCGAGGCGAGCAGCGACCGCGCCATGCTGACGTTGACGACGGCGACCTTCGAGCGGGTCGCCGCCTCTTGCTCGGTGAAACCGCGCCCGAGCAGGAGCATCGCGCCAAGCGTATCGAGATAGTGCGCCGACACGCCGGCGTAGAAGAGCCGCGGCTCGCGCCCGGCGTCGAAGGTTTTGCCCGGCACGCGCACGCGGCTGAGCGCGCCGCCGCCATCGAGCGGGATCAGGTTGGACGCGCCAGCCGAGACGACCCCAGGCAGGGCCTCCACGCGCCGCACGATGTCGTCCACGCGCCGGAGCTTCGCGTCGGGCTCGGTATAGGCATCGCCTGGCATGAAGAATCTCGCCGTCGTGATTGGCGCCGTGTCGAAGCCAGCGTCCGCCCGTTGCAGGTTGAGGAAGCTGCGCATGAACAGCGCGGCGCCGACCAGCAGCACGATGGAGACCGCGACTTCGGCGATGACGAGCAGATTGCGTGCGCGATTGCGCGCGCCACCTTCACCGCTACGCCCGCCCTCGCGCAGCGCCGACACCAGGTCCGCCTTCGCCGCGTGGACCGCCGGCGCGAGGCCGAAGATGACGCCGGTCACGACGCTGACGAGCACGGTATAGACGAGCGTGCGCCCATCCACGCGGAACTGAATGAGGTAGGGGATATCGTCGGCCTGGACGCCGGCACGCAGGGCTCCGACGCCCGCGTACGCCAGTGCAATTCCGATCGGCCCACTGACCGCGCCGAGGAGCATGCTCTCCGTGAGCAACTGGCGCACGATGCGGCCGCGCCCCGCACCGATGGCGGCGCGCACGGACATTTCCCGAGCGCGCGCGGTCGCACGCGCCAGCAGCAGGTTGGCCACGTTCGCGCAGGCAATCAACAGCACCAGCGTCACGGCCCCCATCGCCGTGAGCGTGACGAGGCGCACGTCGCCCGGGATGTAGTACTGCGCCAGCGGATCGACACGGACGCCCCACCCCGCATTCTCCGGATAAGTCGCCGCCAGCCGCGCGGCCACGGCATTGAGCGACTGCCGCGCCTGCTCCAGGGATTGCCCCGGCACCACGCGCGCGAACACTTCGAGGTCCCGCGTTTGCCGCGGCTCTCCCTCGGACAATGGCGCCAGCGGCACCCACGCCACCTGTTGAAACGGGAACTTGACGCGTGGCGGCAGCACGCCGATCACGGTGTAGGGGCGCGCGTTGATGGTCAGGGCGCGGCCCACGATCTGCGGATCGCCGTTGTAACGGCGACGCCACAAATCATCGCTCAGGATCACCACCGGTTCTGCCCCGGCCCGGTCGTCCACGGCAGTGAAATCACGCCCGAGCGCCGGTGTGATGCCAAGCATCGAGAACAGCCGCCAGCTGACCGCGGCACCCAGCACGCGCTCGGGCTCGTCGGTGTCCGAGAACGTCAGGCTGCGTCCCTCCACCCCGGCGAGCGTGTCGAACCCGCTGGCTTGCTCCTGATAGTCCTGCAGATCCAGGAACGACGTGCCGCCGCGGCGCACGCCGCCCTCCTGCTGCGTGGACGAAACCGTCACCAGGCGCGCTGCGTCGGGGAACGGGAGCGGATCGATCAGCATGGTGCTGACGAGGCTGAACATCGTGGCGTTGGTGCCGATCCCGACTGCGAGGCAGACAATGGCGAGCGTGGAGGCCAGGGGCGCGCGGACCAGTCCGCGCAACGCGAGACGAAGGTCGTGCAGCATGGGCCATTCGACGGATACCGGCCTTCCCGCGTTCCTTCATCCATCCCAGCGATCTGGGGGTGAGAACAGGCGCGATCGGCCCGCCCCGCCGGCCGGCTAGGGCTCGCGGACGAGGCGCTCGACCACGGCACGGCCTCGCGGCGACAGGCGGTAGCCGACCTCGAGGGTCTCGGTGAGGCCGAGCTCTTTCAGCTGCCGGACTCGGCGCTTGAACGGCAGCGCCTCGGAGTCGACCCGCCGCGCGAGCACGTGCGAGACGACGCCGGGCTGGTCGGCGATCAGCCGCAGGTAGCGTGTCGTCCAGGGCGCCTGGGACGCGGCGTCGTTCTTCGCCAGCTTCGCGACGATCGCGTCGATCTCGTCTTCTTCTGGTAGGCGCGCCCGGAGGGCGATGCGCGGGTCATCGCCGGCGAGACGGAGCTCGATGCGCAGGAGCCTGCCTTCGCCGGCAATTGATGCCCGCAGCTCATTGGGCGACAAGCCGGTGCGGCGCACGTCCTCCGCCGTGATGTCGCCTTCATCGACGACGGTGACACGATCGAGGCACAGCACGCCGACGGGAGAACGGAGCGTGGAGCCTTCGGCTGGCGGCGCCCGTCGCCACCGCCTCAAGGCGAGCGTGACCCGGCCCTCGGCGATGCCCTGCAGGATGTCCTGACGGAACAGCATCCAGTCCTCGCGCTGATTATCGCGCGCTCTATTCCGCCCTCAGCGCTACCACCGGATCCACCCGCGTCGCCTTCCACGCCGGGCCCGCCACCGCGACCAGCGCCGTCAGCCCGAGCACTGCGACCACGAGCACGAACGTCAGCGGATCCAGTGGCTGCACGCCAACCAACATGCTCTCCAGCACGCGCCCGAGCGCGACTGACAGCGCCACGCCCACCAGCAAGCCAATCGCCAGCACCCGCGCGACGCCGCTCAGCACCGACCGCACGACGTCGCCAGTGGTGGCGCCCAGCGCGCGACGCACGCCGAGATCGCGGATCCGCCGCTGCACGGAGTAGGCGAGGATCCCGAACAGACCCACCATGGCCAGCACCAGCGCGAGGCCGGCAAAGGCCGTGACCAGCACCGCGCGGAAGCGATGGCGGCCGGTGGCTTCCCACGCCACGTCCTCCAGCGTCATCACGCTGCGCACGCTCACCAGCTGCTGCCTGTCCACCCTCGCGATCGCGGCACGCACCGACGGCGCCAGCACGCTGGCGCTGCCGGTCGCGGGACGCACCATCAAGAACATGTCGCCCAGCGGGTCCTGCGCCATCGGAATGTAGACCTGCTCGAAGGCGTCGGTCTCGTCGGGACGCCCCTTGACCTGCCGCGCCACGCCGACGATCTCGCGCTCTGTCGGCGGCGCCTCCACATCCGAGCGCAGCGACACGCGCATCCCGATCGGGGACCGCCCTTGCAGATGCGCGCGCACGAAGGCCTCGTTGACGATGCAGACCGGAACGCCGCTGGGGATGTCGCGCTCGTCAAACCCGCGGCCGATGACGATGGGCAAATCGACGGCCTGGAAGTAGCTTGGATTCACCACCTGATAGTCTGCCGACGGCAGCGTGCCGTCCTGCGGCGGCGGGTCGCCGACGATCGACACGAACCTGGTGCCCTCGTAGGAGGTGCCCAATGGCAGCGTGCTCGCCCAGGCGACACTTCGCACGCCCGGCAGCGCCCGGACCTCCTCGGCGACGGTGTCGTAGAACTGCAGCAGTTTCTCCGAAGTCGGATACTCCGACCCCAACGGATCCACCATCATCGTCAGGACGCTTTCCGCGCGATAGCCGCGATCGACGTTCTGCACGGCCATCAGCGTCCGCAGCAGCAGGCCGGCCCCGAAGAGCAGCAGCACCGCGGTGGCCACTTCGCCGGCGACGAGCATGTTGCGCAATCGGCTGCCACCGCCGATGCTGCCCCGACTGTTGGCGGCAAGTGCCTGCGCGGACTGAAGAGCCGTTGCCTGGAAGGCCGGCACCAGGCCGAAGAGCAGGCCGACGAACAGCGCCGCGCCCGCGCAGAAGGCCACGAGACGCAGATCGAACGTGAGCGTCACCGCCGGCGGCAGCAGTCCCTCTGGGATGACCGAGGGCGCCACCTGCAGGATGGCCGCTCCGAGCACCAGGCCCAGCGCGCCGCCAACGGTCGACAGCACGACGCTCTCGGTGAGCAGCTGGCGGATCAGTCGCGGTCGATCGGCGCCGAGCGCGGATCGAATCGCCAGCTCGCGGCTGCGCACCGTTGCGCGCGCCAGCAACAGGTTGGCGACGTTGGCGCAGCAGATGAGGAGCACGAACGCGACCACGCCGAGGAAGAGTATCGAGGTCTGACGCAGGTCGGCGCCAATCACGGCATCGGCGAACGGCTCGAGCGTCACGCCGCGGCCTTCGTTGGTCTTCGGATACTCCTGCGCCAGCGCGCTGGCCACGGCGCTGAGGTCAGCGTCTGCCGCCGCGAGTGTGACGCCAGGCCTCAGGCGCCCCACCCCCTGGAAGACGCGCGCGGCGCGCGCCCGTGGCGGCGCACCCTGAATCGAAACCAGACCCCAGAGATCGGTCTTGCCGATCAGCTGCGCGGAATCGGGTACCACGCCCACCACGTTGTACGGCGCGCCATCGAGCCGGAGATCGCGCCCGACGATGGTCGGGTCGCCATTGAAGCGCGTCCTCCAGAAGGATTCACTCAGCACCACGGCGTCAGCGCGCCTGCGGTCGTCGTCCATGGTGAGGGTGCGGCCGACGATCGCCTTGACTCCCAGGGCATCGAACACCCCGCCCGTCACCCACTGACGCGAGACTGTCTCCGCGATGCCGTCGGCGCCTCCCATCACCATGCCGCCAACACCGCCCATGAACCCGGCGACCATCTCGAAGCTGCGGCCGCGCTCGCCGAAGTCGAGCAGGTTGTTGGGGGAGACGCGCTCGTGCGCGGACGAAGACGTGCGCTCGGAGATCATCACCACGCGCTCGGGCTCGGGAATCGGCAGCGGGCGGAGCAGCGTGGCATCGACCAGCGCGAAGATGGCGCTGTTGGCGCCGATGCCGAGCGCCAGCGTGAGGATGGCTCCGGCAGCGAAGCCTGGCTGGCGCCGGAACGAGCCGAGCGCATAGCGCAGGTCCTGGGCGAGGTCGCGGAGCAGCGAGGCCCGCGGCACCCCTGGCGCAAGCGTCGTGGGAGGAGCCAGTGTCCGAAGCGGACGCAGGTAGCCGGCCAGCGCCTCGGGCCCGAGCAGCTCCTCCGCTGCGAGGCGCCGCGCCTCCTCGTCTTCGGTGCCTCCACGGCGCAGCTCCTCGTACTGCAGCTCGAGATGCTGCGAGAGCTCGTCGATGATCTCGGCTTCACGCGTCGGATGGAGGTGCAGCGGCGCCAGCCGCGCCCGCAGTTCGTCGTTCCAGTCACGCCCCGGTTCGGCCGGGCGTGACCCTGAGGCACTCGAAGGGTCAGGCATGATCCACTCCCGTCACCAGTCCCATCGCCTTGACGAAGGACTTCCAGGTCTCGCGCTGCCGCGCCAGGACGCGCCGCCCCTCGGCTGTCAGCGTGTAGAAGCGCCGCCTCCGCTCGCCCGCCTTCTCCACCCAGCGCCCCTGCAGCCAGCCGCGCTCCTCGAGGCGATAAAGCAGTGGGTACAACGACGCGACGTGGAACTTGAGCTGCCCCTCGGACCGCTCCTCAATCAGCTTGCTGATCTCGTAGCCGTGCCGGGCGCGGGGCTCGACGATGGAGAGGATGATCAGCTCGGCCGAGCCCTTCTTGAGCTCGCGGTCCAGTATCCGGGCGTCGGCGTCGATATCAGTCATAGCCATACATGCTATAGCCGGCTTAGACGGAAGTGCGCGGCCGAAAGTTTGCGAGCCTCCGGTGGCCGGTTCCGTCCGCCGATTGCGATCTGAGAGTAGTAGGCGTCACGACTGCAGGGAGCCACCCGGCGCTAGCTGGGCCGGCAAGTGGCGAAGCCCGCGCGGAAGTGATAAGACGTTACCCCGCGCCGCGGCCTCGCGGCGCCCGAGGAGGAATTGGCGATGAGAAGGAAGACAGCTGTGCTGTTTGGCGTCGTAGCTCTTGGCCTCGCGGCGACCGGTGTCGTCTCGGCCCAGGATCACAGCGGCCATGGCGCACCCGCCGACCGCCTGGGGACAGTCACCTTTCAGAACTCGTGCACGGACGCCGTGAAGCCGGTGGTCAACCGTGGCGTGGCCCTGCTGCACTCGTTCTGGTTCGACGAAGCGATTCGCACCTTCAATGACGTTGCCGCGAAGGATCCCACGTGCGGCATCTCGCAGTGGGGTGTCGCCCTCGGGATGTGGGGCAACATCCTCGCCACCGGCCCGCCGCCGGCCGGCATCACGCAGGCGCTCGCCGCGATCGAGAAGGGCCGCGCGATGGGACTCGGCACCGAGCGCGAACGTGACTACCTGGAGGCCGTGGCCGCGTTCTACCACGGCGCGCCGCAGGCCGACGCGCGGACGCGCAAGGTGGCCTACGAGAAGGCGATGGAGAAGGTCGCCGGCACGTATCCGGACGACGTTGATGCGACGATCTTCTACGCGATGTCCCTGACCGGCACGCAGCTGCCGAGCGACAAGAGCTACGCCAACCTGATGAAGGCGGCCAACCTGCTCGACCCGCTGTTTGCGAAGATGCCGGATCACCCCGGCCTGGCGCACTACATCATCCACGCCTACGACGTGCCGCCGCTGGCGCCGCGCGCCCTGGAGGCGGCGCGCGCCTACGCCAAGATCGCGCCCGACGCGCCGCACGCGCTCCACATGCCGTCGCACACGTTCACGCGGCTCGGCTACTGGGACGAATCGATCGAGAGCAACAACAACGCGGCTGCCGCCGCCCGCAAGGCGAAGTCGCCGGGTGACGAGCTGCACGCGTATGACTACCTGACCTACGCCTACCTGCAGTCGGGCCGTGACAACGACGCGCGTCGCATCATGGAAACGGCCGCGGGGGTAGCGAAGAACACTCCGGTGACGACGATGGGGCAGGGCAACCTGCCGACGCCTCCGGGCGGCGGTGTGGGAGCCTACGCGCTCGCCGCGATTCCGGCGCGCTACGCGCTCGAGCGAGGCCAGTGGAGCGAAGCCACCACGCTGGTCGAGGTGCCCGGCGCGGCGCCGAACATCCAGGCGATGACGTTCTTTGCCCGCGGCCTCGGATATGCCCGCAGTGGCGATCTCGCGAAGGCCCGCGCCGAAGTGGCCCGGCTGGACGCCGCCCTCCAGGCGACCACCGCCGCCAAGTTGGCCTACGAGGCGGAACAGGTGGACATCCAGAAGCGCTCGGTCGCGGCCTGGATCCAGTTTGCTGAAGGCAATCAGGACGCGGCGCTCGCCACCATGCAGGAAGCCGCCGCCCTGCAGGACAAGACCGAGAAGTCCGCGGTGTCGCCGGGTCCGATTGCGCCGGCGCGCGAGCTGTACGCCGAGATGCTGCTCGAGGCGAAGAAGCTGCCCGAAGCGCTGGCTGCTTTCGAGGCCTCGGCCAGGCAGGAGCCTCGCCGTTTCCGCGGCGTCTACGGCGCGGCGAAGACGGCAAAGCTCCTCAACGATCCGCGCGCGGCAAAGTACTTCGCCGAACTGCGGGACATCACCGCAAAGGCCGATATGCCGGGCCGTCCCGAGCTGGCGGAAGCGCGGAGCAACTCGGCGCGATGATCGCAAGGCGGCACGGGCGGGCAAGGTATCCGGCCGCGGTGCTCGGACTGACCCTGCTCGCCGTGTCGTCCCCCAACGCGCAGGACGCGCGACGCGACATGCTCTCCGGCGCGCGGTGCGCCGATGCTGCCCGCGACCAGCTGCGTGAGTGGTCCGCGGCACTCGACCGGGCCATTGCGGAGCCGCCAGATCCCCTCGGTGATCGCGCGGCACGCGTCCCCACGGGCGCCCTTGGCGTGTGGGTGCGGTTGACGATGGACCCCGCAGGCGAAGTGATGCTCGAGCGGGTGACTGCCGCGGATCTCGAATCCCGCCGCTTCGGCCCCAGCTGCGAGCCCATCCTCTCGCGCGCGACGCGGCCCGTCGTCGAGGGGGTATTCACCGACCGCGATCTGGCCGCCCGGCTCGCGCAGGGCGACACCGGCGTCATCCTGGTCTGGTCGCCGCACATGCCGCTCTCGGTCGATCAGTACGGCGTGCTGGCCGCTGTGACGAAGGAACTGGGGCTGTCGCTGGTCACCGTCCTCGATCCGGGCGCCGATGTGGACTACGCGCGACGAGTCGCGGCGGAACGACAGCTGCCCTCATCCGCGACGCAACCGATCGGCGGTATCGAGCTGGCGTTTCGAGGGGTGACAACCCACGCGCCCAGCGTGCAGGTGTTCGCGGGCGGAACGCTGAAGGGCCGAGTCCTTTATGGCTACCGCAGCCACGACGCCGCGCGTCTGGCGATCACCGAGGTGCTGCGAGAACGCTAGCTGCGCGCTACCGCGTTGCCGCCGCGCCGCACGCGGACAGCAGCCGCGCCTTGTCCGTTTCGCTCCCCGTGAAACGCGCCGTGACCAACCCCACGCACTGCTGGCGCTTCAGGCTGGTGAAGGCCCACGCCGCTTCCCCCGATTTGAAGGGCTGCATCGCCGGCGCGCACGACTGCCGCCACAACTCGCCGATGGCGTCCGCAGCCTGCCGCTGCGCCGGGTCCCTGAAGAAGTTCGCGAAGGTGACTTCCTTTGCCGGGTCGACCACGCGCAGGTGGAACCGCTTGGGTTCCTCGCTGTTCTTCGGCGCGGTGTTGGCGACGTAGAACACGCGATCGTCCGGGAAGAACGCCGGGAAGTAGCTGCCGACGCCTTCGCGCGTGGAGGTGGTCACGCGCGCCAGGCCGCCGTGCCCGGTGATGCGGCCCTGCGCGTCGCGCACCAGGTCCGCGACGACGACGTCGGTGATGGTCGGCGCCACCAGGCCGCCGTTCACGAACGGCGTCAGATAAGAGTGCTTGCTGATGTGGAACGTCACGCGGTTGCCGTCGTAGCTGAAGTCGGCCTTGCCCGCGGCGAAGCCGAAGTCCACGCGCTGCTCGCAGGTCGTGGTCTGTCCAGCCGGATCGACGCCAGTGATCTCGAAGATCTTCAGCGTGCCCGGCTCGCCTTCGCTGCCGCCGTCGTGCGCGATCACGTGCCGGCCGTCCTTGGAAATGAACGGCGTCGCGAGGTCGCGCGTGATCTGCGGGCACAGCATCATCGCCTTGCTCGGCGTCACCGTCAGACCAGTGGCGGTCTTGCGGAAGGTGTAGTCGACGATCCGAAACCCTGGCGCGGGCTTGACGCTGGAGCCCGAGAACATCATCCGGTAGACGGTCGTCGTGTTGGCGCCGTCACGGGCGTCGGACACGACGCCTACCGATTGATAGTAATGGTCGTAGACGTCGGCGACCTGATGGGCGAACGCCGGCTTCACGTCCAGCGCGTCCTTGCCCTCGTCCAGTCGGGCGAGGAGCGTGGCTGCGTCGTAGAAGTTCACGGTGTGATTCGGGGTGTAGTGCGACGGCACCGTGATGTAGCGGCCGTCGGGCGTGGCCACCGCGTCGGACTTGTCCGGCATCTTCACGCGCCTGCCGCGCGTCAGGTCGTAGAGGTAGTTCTGATCGTGGCTGGCGAACCCCACGATCCACCGGCCGGCCGGGTTCGGCACCGGTCGCGCGAACCAGTTCACATCGTCCACGGGCGCCTCGCCCTCGGCGGGCCGGCTCGCCAGCACCTCGGTGCCCCTGGTGTCCACGCGGCAGAAGTCCGGCTCGTGCGGCGCCTGACCCGACAGCGTGGCGGTGAGGGTCATCGCCATGGCCGCCGCCACCATCGCCGTCGATCGTCCGTGACTGGCTGACACCATGTGCATCGCTCCTGCTCGCGGCATGTTACGTCAGGTGTGCGGACAGTCTGCGGTTCATGAGCTTGCGCGCTCTGGAGCCGGCTTCGCGCTATCCTGTTCGGCCGTAACAATTCTGCGACTCCGCGCGGAGGCCCCCGATGAGACAGCTTCGATACTCGGTCGCCTGCAGCCTGGACGGCTGCATCGCCGGCCCCAACGGCGAGTACGACTGGATCCCCATGGATCCCGACATCGACTTCGCCGCCATGTACGCCGCCTTCGGCGGTCTGGTCATGGGTCGCCGCTCCTATGAGGTGTCCATGGCCGCGGGCGCCCCGCCGGGACCGGCGCTCCCCGTGTTCGTGTATTCGCGAAGCCTTCCGGAAGGCGAGCGCGACGGCGTGACCTTCTCGCGTGATGCCGTCAGGCACGTGCGCGCGCTGAAGGCCGCCGGCGACGGCAAGCCGCTGTGGCTGTGGGGCGGCGGCGAGCTCTTCCGCCAACTCGCGGCGGCCGGTCTCGTGGACGGCGTGGACGTCGCGATCATCCCGGTGGTGCTGGGCGGCGGCGTCCAGCTGATGCCCACACCCGGTCCCAGGCTGAAGCTGCGCCTGCGGTCCCATCGCCTGTACCCGAAGACGGGGACGATGTTCCTGGAGTACGACGTCGTTTGATTACGGCAGACGGCAGACGGGGCAGACGGCAGTGCAGTGTAAGGCCGGAATCGGGATGCGATGCCCGGCCGGAGGGCTGGGTTACGCTTGGCCCGCATGCGTCTCCGGTCCGACACGCCGATCCTCCACGCCAGCCTGACGGCGGCTTCCATCGGCACGCTCGGACTCGCAGGAACGTTCTTCTACCTGATGTGGATGGACGGGCGCGCGTCGGTCTGGTTCACGCTCTTCATCGCGCCGTTCCTGCTGATGGGCGTGCTGTTGGGGTTCTTCGGCTTGCGCGGGCTGGCCCGCCTCGCCCGCTACGGCACCTGGGTGCTGACGGTGCCGGAGAATGGCGGGCAGCTGGGCGCGCCGCTGAGCGTATCGCTTTCACCGACCCGGGAGGTCGCGGCCAACGGCGAACTGCTGTGCCGCCTCCAGTGTGTGCGGACGATGGCGTGGAGGAACCGCGGAGGGGGAGGCTCGGCCCGCTCCGAAAGCACGACGCTGTGGAAAGAGGGGTGGAAGCTGCGCACCGGCATTCTGCACCCACGTCTGGGGCTCGGCCTGACGCTGCCATTCCCCGACGAAGGCCTCGAGACCAATGTCGACCAGACCACGGGCTCCGGCATCCGCTGGCAGCTGAACGTGGTGGTCCCGACGGAAGCGTTCTCGCACGAAGCGATGTTCGAAATACCCGTGCGACGGCGGTAGAGGCCAGGGTCAGGGAGTTCAAAGTTCAAGAGTTCAAAGTTCAAGAGTTCAAGAGTTCAAAGTTCAAGAGGGTGTTCACTTCAGAAGACCCTTCGTCCCGTAAGCGGACACCCGGCTGGACCAATGGCCGTCGCTCCGGGCCAGCTAAGTAGCGCGAATGGAGGCGGTTAGGGGCCTTCCAACCTTCTGGCACGCGTCTCGCTCTAATCAGATCGAGCCCACGCCAATGGATCGCCCAGCGCAACACCATCGCCGCTCCTGGTTCCTCGTGGCGGTCACCTCCACCGGCATCGTCGCAGTCTGCCTCACCCCGGTGGCGGCGGTCGGCACCTGGCTGCTCGTCACCGACGCCGAAGTGGCTGGGGAAGTCGCGGCCGCCGGATCGCTTTTGCCCATCGCCACCGCTCTCGCCGAAGCCCTCGCGCGCGCGGTCGTGAACGCGCTCGCGTATCTGTAGCGAAGAGAGTTCAAAGTTCAAGAGTTCAAGAGTTCAAGAGTTCAAGAGTTCAAGAGTTCAAAGTTGATCGTGTGAATTCCCGATCTTGCGACCTCGCGCCTGGGCGCCTTCACCGGATCACTAACTTCACGAGATATTCAGAGCAACTTTGAACTCTTGAACTTTGAACTTTGAACTTTGAACTCCGCAGGTCTCCCTTCACCACCCCACCGCCTGCCCGTCTTTACGGTGGTCCGAACCCGCCCGGTAAATCCCGTTCACCGGCAGGTCATCCGTCACGCTCCGCCGGTCGAACGTCGGCTCCGCCATTCGCGGATCGCGCGTGAAGAGGATTCCCTGGTAGCCGCCCACCGCGCCGCCGTTCACGCTGCGCAACTCGTGGCCCTTGGCCTTCAGCGCCGCGCCGACCAGGTTGAAGAGATTCGTCTCCAGCGACAGCACATTGCTGTTCTGGTTGTGCGTGAACCGCGCCGCATCCGTCGTCATCTGCACGTTCATGCCGTGGTCGATCATGTTGACGATGTGCTGGGCGTGGGTTTCGGGCTGGACGCTGCCGCCCATGTTGCCGAAGGTCATCAGCGGCTGGCCCTCCTTCATCACGAAGCCGGCGATGATCGAATGGAACGGCTGCTTTCGCGGCGCGACGACGTTGGGGCTCTTCGGATCGAGAGAGAACGCCGAGCCGCGGTTGTGCAGCACGAAGCCGTAGGGGCCGACGGTGGCGCGGCTGCCGTAGACGCTGAAGACGCTGTGGATCAGCGACACCATGTTGCCCCAGCGATCCGCCGTCGTCAGATAGATGGTGCCGCCGTCGGTGCCGCCCGTGACGCTGGGTTTGCCGGCCACGTTCGGGTTGATCTTGCCGCACAGCTCGGCGGCGTAGGTCTTCGAGAGCAGCTTCGCGACCGGGACCGACGAGAACTTCGGATCGCCGTTCTGCGCCAGCAGGTCGGCGTAGGCCAGCTTCTTCGCTTCCACCATCAGGTGCCAGTACATCGGGTCGGCGGGCCCCAGCGTCGACAGGTTGAAGCCCAGCTTCGGCACGCACACCTCGAGGATGTTCAGCATCTCGAGCGCGGCGAAGCCCTGGCCCGGCGGTGGCAGCTGCGACACGTCGTAGCCGTGATAGCTGGTGGAGATCGGCTCCACCCACTCGGACTGGTACTGCGCCAGGTCCTCGCGCGTCATCACGCCGCCATTGGCCGTCACCTTCGAGACGATGGCCTCGGCGATGTCACCGCGATAGAACGCGTCGCGGCCCTGCGCCTGGAGCAGGCGCAGCGCCTTCGCCAGCGCGGGATTGCGGATGATGCTGTAGAGCGCCGGCGCGTCCTCGCCGCTCAGGAACGTCTGCTTCGAGTCGGGATCCGCGCGCAGGCCGTTCAGCGCGCTCACGAGGTCCGAGTGCCGCCGTTCGGCCAGGCCCCAGCCTTCGTCGGCGATGCGCGCGGCGCGCTCGAAGGTTTCCTTGAACGTCATCGTGCCGAAACGCGTCAGCAATTCGTCGTAGCCGTCGATTGCGCCGGGTACGGTGGCGGCGTTGACGCCGTTGTTCGGCACCCGCTTCACCGCGAGCTTGCCGGTGAAGAACTCCGGCGTCCACCCGGCGGGCGCGCGGCCGGCCGCGTTCAGCGCGTAGAGCTTCTTCTCCTTCGCCACCCACACCAGCGCGAAGAGGTCGCCGCCGATGCCGGTGTCGTTCTGCGACGTGACGTCCAGCACGGCCCCGGTCGCGACGGCGGCGTCGATGGCATTGCCGCCCTGCCGAAGGATCTCGAGGCCGGCCTGCGCCGCCAGCGGATCGCTGGTGGCCACCATGCCGTGCCGCGCCAGCACCTCGGAGCGGCCCTGCGCCGACCATCCCTGGCCGCGCGAGCCGGGCACGGCGGGAATGCCGGCGGCCGGCGTCGGCTTGTCGGCGGACGGGATCCCGAAGGGGTTGGGTGATTGCGCGTCGCCCGTGGCGCCCAGGACCACCGCGGCGAGGACGAGCGTGAGCAGGGCGAATCGAGTGGCGGACATGGCGCCATTCTCGACGATCTCAGGGCCGGGATCGTCCTGAAAAGCGTCTCACGCGAGATCGATCAATTCGTGGCCAATCAGCGTCTTCCCCTTGATCTCCAGGCGGGCCACGGTCACCGGCAGGCGGAAGCGCCGCGGGCCCGCACTGCCGGGGTTCAGGTACAGCACGGGGCCGCGGTACTCGGCCGCCGGCTGGTGCGAGTGGCCGTAGATAACGGCGGCGCACCGGTCGTCGATCAGCGCCGGATCCAGATCCGGCAATTGGTGCAGCACGTATAGCCGGGTACCGCCCGCCTGCACCCACGCCGTTTCGGGCAGGGCCTGGGCCCAGGGTTCCTTGTCGATATTGCCGCGCACCGCGTAGGTGGGTGCGAGGTCCTTCAACGCGGGGAGAATGGCGGGCGAGCCGACGTCACCGGCGTGCACGATGAGCGCGCAGTCGCGAAGGGCATCGAGGGCTGCCGGCCGCAGCAGCCCATGGGTATCCGAGATGACGCCGACGATCATGTCCAGCCATGTTAGCGCGTAGAATGAGGGCTCGTGAGCGAGCAACCCTTCGTCGACCACTACGAGATTCTTCAACTCAGCCCGAACGCGAACGCCGAGATGATCGAGCGTGTGTACCGCGTGCTCGCCAAGCGCTATCACCCCGACAACGGTGAGACCGGCAACGTGGATCGCTTCACAGAGGTGCAGGCGGCGTTCGAGATGCTGTCGAACCCGGTGTCCAGAGCCGCGTACGACGTGAAGTACGACGAGAACCGGGCGATCACGTGGAAGATCTTCAAGCAGGACGCGGCCGGGGATCACCGTGCGGAGGACCGGCGGCTGTTCCACGGCATCCTCTCGCTGCTCTACATCGCGCGGCGTCGCGATCCACAGAACGGCGGCATGGGCGAGGTGTCGCTCGAGAAGATGCTCGGTTGTCCGCAGGAGCATCTCGATTTCCCGATCTGGTACCTGAAACAGCGCGGGTTGATCGAGCGGCTCGAGAGCGGCTACTTCGCGATCACCGCCGACGGCGTCGACAAGCTTGGACAGGACGATCTGATGCTGCCGGCCAATCGTCTGCTGTCCGAATCGTCCCTGCCGGGCGGCGCCTCCGCAGCAGCCGGCGACGCGCCGCAGAAGCCGATTCTGCTCGAGAGCGGCCCGCCCGGCACGTAGGCCCCGTCCTGGTGGATCGACCATGACCACGGCCGAGTCCCTGGGGCTGCCCAGCACCTTCAACGCCGCGTCGTACTTCGTGGACCGCCACGTCGCGGAGGGCCGCGGCTCCTCGGTGGCGATCGAGTGCGGCCACGAGCGTGTGACCTACGCGGAGCTCCACGAGCGCACCAACCGCTTCGGGTCGGCACTCCGATCGAGCTTCGACGTGCGGGCGGAGGAACGCGTGGCGCTCCTCCTGCTGGACGGTCCGGCGTTCGCCTACGCCTTCTTCGGCGCCATCAAGATTGGCGCCGTGCCCATTCCGACCAACACGCTCTGGAAAG
>Ga0105103_10000294_pt1 | contig 27769 bp, 27 predicted proteins | sample PPLLaktember2015_2_FD_79107 | JGI IMG/M metagenome (GOLD analysis project Ga0105103, IMG submission 79107) | Freshwater sediment microbial communities from Prairie Pothole Lake near Jamestown, North Dakota, USA - PPLs Lake P7 Core (6) Depth... | ecosystem: Environmental > Aquatic > Freshwater >...
ACTGCGTGCGGTAGGTGCCGAACCACCAGATCTTGTCCTTCTTGATCGGGCCGCCGGCCTGGATCGCCGTGTCGTAGTAGCGGTCGATCTCGTTGCTGCCCTCACGGATGCCGCGGGCGATGACCTCGTCGGGAATGTTCGAGCCCTGCAGCGCGTTGTTGTACCAGTCGAGGTAGTACTCGCCGTTGAACTGGTTGCCGCCGGACTTGGCGATGAACTGGCTCTGCACGCCGGGGTTCGGCATCTCGGCGCCCTGGCCGGAGGTGCCGAGGAACGCCTCTTCCAGCGACGCGTAGTCGAAGTAGAAGCCGGCGCCGCCGGTGCCCTCGGTGGTGTTGATGCCCTCGATCAGCACGCGCACCTGGCCGGTGAAGCCGTAGGCGTTGTAGCCGGTCTGCGTGCCGGCCCGGTTGCCGCCGACGTCGATACGGGTCATCTGCACGGCGGGCGTGACGGCGAGCAGCGCCCACATGTCACGGCCGTTCGGGATGGACTGGAGCTGTTCCAGCTTGAAGTTCTGCTGCACGCGCGTGGAGCTGGTGTCGATGATGGGCGACTCGCCCGTCACGGTCACGGTCTCCTGCAGCGTGGCGAGCGTGAGCTCGACGTTGAGGTTCGCGGTGAAGCCCAGCGTGATCGAAATGCCTTCACGCCGCAGCGTGTTGAAGCCCGCGAGCTCGTAGGTAACCGTGTAGGTGCCCGGCGGCACGGCAGGGAACCGGTAGTTACCGGTTTCCGACGACACCGTCGTCTGCGCGCCGAGGAGCGCGGGGCTCGTCGCCGTGACCGTCACGCCCGGCAGAACCGCGCCCTGCGCGTCCGAAATACGACCCTGAATGGTGCCCGTGCTGCTGGCACCACCGCCCTGTGCCCATGTGGGCACGGCGGCTGCAAGCGCCAACACGAATGTCAGCACCGCAATTGACCAACGCTTCATGCTCATCCTCCTAGTGGGGGAACGACCCGCTAACGGATCCAGTCCCACGAACCAACACTTTCACGGCCGCTCCGGAATCCCGGACCGAGCCAACAAACCAAAGCGACGACGTAGGTCGGGAACCTCGAATCCTGGCTGACATACAGTCTTTGCGGCCAAGGTACTACAGGTATTCCCAACCACTAACCGAGGGCGAATGTACCGGAAGCGGGGAGGAAAAGCAATTCCCGAGGGTTGAACACCTGTTCAGTAAACCGCCCGCAAGAAGCGGAGCGGATAGCAGAAAGAGGTCCGAGAAGTCGACGAAGACGGGCGGCAGTCGTCCCCCAAATCAGAACCGCCGTCAGGCGCGTCTGGTGATGAAGAGCCCCGTGAAAATGGCCAGCGATCCGATCACCTGATTGATGGCAATCGGTTCGCCCAGCCAGACGGCCGCGATGCACATGGCAACCACTGGTGTCACGTTGCTCCATGCGGCCGTGCGGGTGCTGCCGGCACGCTGCACGCTCGTGTACCAGATGAGATACGCGAAGGCGAGCGCGAACACCGCAGAGGCCGTCATCAACGACCAGCTGAGGAGCGAGATGGCGCCCCAGTCCACCTGCAGCAGCGTCGGCAGCGAGACCACCGTGTAGAGCGCCGCCCCAATCGAGATCGAATAGCCGGTCACCACGAGCGGCGAGTGGGTCCTGAGCAGCGGCACCGACGCCACCGAGTACGTGGCCCAGCAGACCGTGCTGGCAAAGACCAGGAGATCGCCAAGGTGCCCGCTCGCCGACCAGTCCACCTTCTGCCCCACGACGATGTAGAGGCCGACGAAGGAGACGGCGGCGCCGAGCCACTTCAGCGGCGGGACGCGCTCGTGGCCGGCCAGTGAAGTGAGGAGCGCCACCACCACGGGCGTGGTGCCGAGGATGAGCGAGCCATTGCCGACACTCGTGCGCTTGACGCCGCCCAGAAAGAGGAACTGGTAGAGGAAGTGGCCGACCACACCGAGGAAGACCAGCCGGGCCCAGTCGGTGCGGGTGAGCGACGGCCGCGGGGCCGTGCCGGCCGCGGCGGCGCGCGACTGCTGCCACCAGAGCGCGCCGAGAAAGATGGCCGAGGCGATGACGAGCCGGAAGGCGTTGAACGCCAGTTCCGGGAAATCCCGCAGCGCGACCTTGACCAGTGAGAAATTGGTGCCCCAGATGGCGACCATGGAGAGGAGGAGGAGGTCGAGGCGGGACACGGGGGAGCTGGTTCTCTAGTTCAAGGTTCAAAGTTCAAGAGTTCAAGAGTTCAAGAGTTCAGAGTTTATGTTCACAGTTCCCGCATGCAAAAAGGGCGGGTGCGGAGGCCTATCGACCCTCGCACTCGCCCCGTTCGCAACTTCGAGCTCTTTGAGCTTTGAACTCTTTGAACTCTTGAACTTTGAACTCTCTTCGCTATCCGCCGAACGGCTTGATGAAGAAGAGAATCAGCGAGACGAGCAGCACGTAGATGACCAGCGACTCGATCAGCACCAGACCGAGGATGAGGGCGCCGCGGATCTCACCCGCCGCACCCGGGTTGCGCGCGATGGCCTCGGTGGCCGATGCCACGGCGCGGGCCTGACCGAGCGCACCGCCCAGGGCCGCGATGGCCAGGGCGAAACCTGCGGTGATGACCGACCACTGCACCAGACCCGCGTCGGCGGCACCGCCGGCGGCCTCCTGCGCGTAGGCCGGGGACACCAAGCCGAGAACCAAGAAACCGAACATCAAGGACAGCAGTGACCGTCGTGTGCTCACAGCAAACGCCTCCCTCACGGCGAACTATTCTACGAAACGGAACTGGACTACGAAACTTTTTGGAGCCGGCGGATGACTTCGACCCCGGCGGCCAGAACCAGCGAGGAGACCCCCACCAGCATCCCGACGGGATCGAGGTGCAAACGCACCATTATCCCGTAAGCCGCGGCCGCAAGCATAGCATGTCTTGTGAAGAATTTCACTAGCAGCCAGGTGCCTGACGACCCACCGCCGCCCGGCGCCAGCAACCCGTTCACGGCCCCCTGAATCGCCCAGGCGGACGCCCCCATCAGCAGCCCCCCGGCCATCACACCACCGGCCGCCGCGTACGACCCCGGCCAGACCGTCAGTGCCGCCACCCCCAGCGCCACGCAAACGATTGCCGCGTCGCGGAAGATGCGCCGCGTCGAGGGGTCGGGGTCTGCCGCGGTTGTCATTTCGGGATGTCGGGCGTCGACTTCGCCACCGGTGTGGACGAACTGGAGGTCGAGGCAGTCGCCTGCAGCACCCGGTAGACGTTGAGCACGCCGGCCGCGAGCCCGACGAAGAACCCGATGAACGACAGCCACGGCATCGTGCCCAGCCAGCCGTCCAGCCAGTACCCCCCGCCGAAACCCATGACCAGCGCGAGCACGAACGACATGCCGACCGTGCTGAGCTGACCCAGCGCCCGAAGCGTACTCGGTGAATCGGCCATGTCCGTAGTCTACGTTCTATACTGCCGTAGCTGCCCCGGCGCGCCCCCGGCCAGCCCAGGAGCTGCCATGTCCCGATTCGTCCTCACGCGTTTGCTGGTCGTGGGTCTGTCGGTTGCGACCCTCTCAGCGTCGCTCCTCGCGCAGGCCACGGAACGCGTCCTGTACGTCAGCGCGCTCGATGCCAGGAGCAAGGCCCCCGTCGAGAACCTCACCGCCAGCGACGTGCGGGTCACCGAGGACGGCCGCACCCGCGAGGTGGTGCGCGTCACTCCGGCGACCACGCCGATGCCGGTGGCGATTCTCATCGACAACCAGGCGGCCGCGCAGCGCACCATCGCCGACCTTCGCAACGCCCTGGTGTCGTTCCTCGCCGAGCTCGACGGGATCGGGCCCATCGCGCTCGTCACCACCGCGGATCGGCCCACCATCATCCAGGACTACACGACCGACGCGGCCAAGCTGCGGGATGCGGCCAACCGCATCTTCGCGCAGCCCGATTCCGGCGCGACGCTCCTCGACGCCATCGTCGAAGTGTCGAAGGGACTGGGCAAGCGCGAGGACGACCGTGCCGCCATCGTGCTGGTCACCATGGAGCTCACCGAGTTCAGCAACCTCCACTTTTCGCAGGTGCTGGATGGGCTGAAGTCGGGCGGGGCGATGATGAGCGCGGTGGTGCTGCAGAACCAGGCCGGATCCCTGCAGAACGACCCGGCCCGCAATCGCGCCGTGGTGCTGGACCGCGGCATCGTCGAGACCGGCGGCCTCCGCGTCGACGTGCTGACCAGCATGAGCTACGGCGGCGCCCTCAAGCAGGTGGCCGGCGCACTGAAGCACCAGCACCGGGTCGTGTACTCACGGCCGCAGACCCTGATCCCCCCGGAGCGTATTTCGGTGAGCGCTGTCAGCGATGGCATCTCGCTGACCGGAGCACCCGCGCGCGGACAGAAGGAGCGCTGACATGCGCGCCCGGCGCACGCTGGCGATCGCCCTGACGATGGCGGCCCTCGGCCTGGCCACCGCCGCGCAGGAAGCGCCACAGGTGTTCCGGTCGGGCGTGGCGGTCGTCTCGCTCAACGTCACGGCGAGCGATGCCCAGCAGCACTTCATCACCGATCTGGAACAATCCGACTTCTCGGTCTTCGAGGACGGCACCAAGCAGGAGCTGATCTACTTCAGCAAGACCCACCTGCCGATGGCGCTCTCGCTGCTGATCGACACCAGCGCCAGCATGGAAGAGCGTCTGCTCGTGGCGCAGGAGGCGGCCGTGGGATTCGCGCAGCGGGTGCGTCCGGAGGATCTGGCGCAGGTCGTGGACTTCGACAGCCGCGTCCTGGTGGCGCAGGGGTTCACCAACGACAAGGCCGCTCTCGAGAAGGCGATCCGCGCCACGTCATCGGGTGGCTCCACCTCGCTCTACAACGCGGTGTACATCGCGCTGAAGGAGCTCGCGAAGGTGAAGGTGGCGTCGCAGGAGGACGTGCGCCGGCAGGCCATCGTCGTGCTGTCGGATGGCGAAGACACCACGAGCCTGGTGAGCTTCGAGGAAGTGATGGAGCTCGCCAAGCGGTCGGAAACGAGCATCTACACCATCGGTCTGCAGCCGCGCGATATGGGAGCGCTGAAGGGATTCCGCGAAGCGGAGTTCGTCCTGCGGCAGCTGGCGCAGGAAACTGGCGGCCGAAGCTTCTTCGTCCAGAAGGCCGAGGAGCTGACGGGGGTCTACGGGCAGATTTCAGACGAGCTCTCCAGCCAGTACACGATGGGATACCAGCCCAAGAACAGCAAGCGAGACGGCGCGTGGCGGCGCCTGCAGGTGCAGGTGGCCCGGCAGAACGTCACCGTGCGAACCAAGCGGGGATACTACGCCCCGGCGCGTTGACGCCACAATTCACGTCAGTGGCGGATCCATCAGCGGGCCTCCCCCAAGGTTTGCGCCACGTCCCGTCGAATCAGCGAGCAGATGGACACTCCACACAAGTGAGCTGAGGGGCTAGAATCCCACCGTGAGACCTACCGTCTACATCATCGGCGCCGGCCCGGGCGCACCGGACCTGATCAGCGTGCGCGGCCTGCGGGCGCTGCAGGCGTGCGACGTCGTGATCTACGACAGTCGAATCCACCCCCGCCTGCTCGAAGCTGCCCGCCCCGGCGCCGAGCGCATCGACGTGGGGAGCGCGGCGCCACAGCCCGCCGAGCAGGATGCCATCAACTTCCTGATTGCCGAGAAGGCGCGCGAAGGCCACATGGTGGCGCGGCTGAAATGGGGTGATCCGTTCGTGTTCGATCGAGGAGGCGCCGAAGCGCTGTTCCTGCACGAACAGGGCATTGCCTTCGAGGTGGTGCCCGGAGTGCCAGCCCTGGTGGCCTCACCGGCGTTTGCCGGCATCCCGCTCACCTACCCCGGCGGCGGCGACACCGTCATCTTTCTGCGCGGCTTCGAGGACGAAGGCCGGAAGCCGTCGACCGTGGACTGGGCCAGCCTGGCGCGCCTCGATGGCACGATCGTGTGCTTCACCGGCCCGCGACAGCTGACGCACGTCGTCGGGTCGCTGCTGTCGCATGGTCGCGCGGGCGAGGAAACCGCCGCGCTCGTGGTGCATGGCACCTCGTCGGCGCAACAGACCATCGCCGCGCCGCTGGCGGAGATCGTGGCGCGCGTGCAGGAGCGAGAGGTCACCGCGCCAGGCGTCCTGGTGATTGGCGCGGTCGTCGGCTTGCGCGATCACCTGCGCTGGTTCGACAACCGGCCGTTGTTCGGTCGCCGCGTGCTGGTGACACGATCGCGCGAGCAGGCGCCCGAACTGGTCGAACTGCTGGAACTGAATGGCGCCGAAGCGATCGAGGCGCCGGTGCTCCGCATCGGGCCGCCGGCGGACCCGGGGCCGCTCGAACGCGCCGCGGCCAGCGCGCGATCGTTCGACTGGATTGTCTTCACGAGCACGAATGCGGTCGCGTCGTTCGTGAGCCGGGTCGTGGCCGGCGCGCAGGACCTGCGCGCGCTCGCGGGCCCGCGCCTGTGCGCCGTGGGCCCGGGCACCTCGTCGCGCCTGCACAAGTACGGCATCAGTCCGGATCTGGAACCGGCCGATCACCGGCCGGGGGGTGTCGTCACCGCGATGGCCGACGCCAGCACGCTGAAAGGCGCGCGGGTGCTGCTGCCCACATCCGACCTGACGGGTGACTCGCTCGCCGACGATCTTCGTGCCGCGGGCGCCGACGTCACCGAGGTCACGGCGTATCGCGCCACCACCGTCGAAGGCGACACGCACCTCGGGCTGTATCGTCAGCTGCTCGATCGCCGCATCGATGCGGTCACCTTCACGAGCGCCAACACGGTGCGCGCGTTCGTCGAAATCTACGGCGCCGAGCAGTCGCCCGATCTGCTCTCGGGCACGGTGGTCGCCACCATCGGCCCGGCCGCCGCCGACGCCGCCGCCCGCGCGGGCATCCGTGTCGACGTCGTCGCCGAGGGCGCCACCGTGGCGGCCCTCGTGGACGACTTGATCAGGCACTTCAGGGAAGAAGGGACATCGGTCGCCGGTTAGTTCAGGAGCTATCTCCAGAACATCAGGTTCTCGATCCACGAGATGCGCGTGAGGTCGTTGTAGATGACCGTCACCATCAGCGCCATCAACGCGACGAAGCCCGCGAACAGCATCTTCTCCTTCACCGCCAGGCTGAAATCGCGACGGACGATCGTCTCGATGCCCATGATGAAGATGTGGCCGCCGTCGAGCACGGGGATGGGCAGCAGATTCAACAGACCCAGGTTGAGGCTGAGCGACGCCATCAGGCTGAAGAGCGCGATCCATCCCGCCTGGGCCGACTCGCCGGAGAGCTGGGCGATGCCGACAGGCCCCATCAGCTGACGGGGCGACGCCTCGCCGCTGAACAGGTCGGCCAGCGTCCGCAGAATCATTCCCGACATCTCGACGTTGCGCTGGACGCTCATGCCCACTGCTTGCAGCGGTGAGGGCTTGAACGACTCTACTTCGTCGCTGATGTTGATGCCGATGCGGCCGTTCTCTCCCTGCCGCGAGGGCACGACCGCGATGGTCTGCTCGACGTCGTCGCGCCGGACGACCAGCTGGATTTCCTGCTCGGGGTGCCTGGAAATCGCCTCCGACACCTGCGAGGCGAACACCATCCGCTCGCCGTTGATGGACACGATGACGTCGCCGGCCTTGACGCCGGCCTTCTCGGCGGGCTCTCCCGCCACCAGCGCGCGGATGTGGGGGTTGGCCTCCGGCAACACGCCGATCGTGCCGATCTCGAAGCGCGCATTGCCGCGCGTGCGCAGCTCGGTGAGGTCGGGGCGGATCGTCAGCCGCTCTTCGCGGCGGTCGCGGATGACCACCATCTCGACTTCGCGCTCGGGACGGGAAGCCACGGCCATCTCGAGGTGCTCCCAGGTCGCGACGTCCGCCGAGCCGAGCCGCGTGATGATGTCACCGGAGCGAAGGCCGGCCTTCTCGGCGGCGGACTCCGGCTTGACGACTCCGACGCGGGCGGGACGGCTGAGATACGCGGGCTCCGTCGCGCCCTGCATCAACACCACCGCCAGGACGATGACCGCGAGCCCCAGGTTCATGGCCGGCCCCATGATCAGGATCTGGAAGCGCTGCCATTTGGTCTTCGAGAGGAACTCGTCAGGTTGCCCCGAACGCGGGTCCTCCGGGTTCTCGCCGGCCATCTTCACGTAGCCGCCAAGCGGGATGGCGCTGAGACAGTACTCCGTATCGCCCCGTCGGAACTTCAGCAGCTTGGGTCCGAACCCGAGCGAAAACGTCAGGACGCGCACCCCGTTCCAGCGCGCTGCCATGAAATGTCCCAGCTCGTGCACGAACACGAGAACGCCGAGCACGAACGCAAAAGCCAGAAGCGTGGTCACGCGAAATTCCCCTTCTACCTCGATTGTAACTCCCGCATCCCCGTCTCGGCCCGTTCCCGGGCCCAGGCATCGATGCGGCGGACCTGCTCCAGCGTGGCGGCAGGGCTGGGCTCGTGGGCGTCCATGGTCCGGGCAATCAGCTCCGGGATGTCCGTGAAGGCCAGGCGCCCCTCCAGGAAAGACGCGACGGCAACCTCATTGGCCGCATTCAGTACGATCGGCAGGCTCCGGTCGGCTTCGAGTGCCCGGTAAGCCAGGCCGAGGCATGGAAAGTCGGCCCAGGCCGGTTCGTGAAACTCCAGGGCGCCCATCCGGGTGAGGTCCAGGAACGGCACAGGCGCGTCCCACCGATGGGGATAGGAGAAAGCGTACTGGATCGGCAGCCGCATGTCGGTGATGCCCAACTGAGCAATGACGGAGCCGTCCATCAGTTCGACCATCGAATGGATGATGGACTGCGGGTGAACGACGACGTCGATCCTCGACGCGGGCACACCGAACAGCCAGTGGGCCTCGATCACCTCGAGGCCCTTGTTCATCAGCGTCGCCGAGTCGATGGTGATCTTCTGCCCCATCTGCCACGTGGGATGCTTGAGGGCATCGGCCGCGGTGACGTGGGCCAGCGCCTCGCGCGTGCGACCACGGAATGGCCCGCCGGACGCCGTCAGGACCAGACGGCGCACCTCGCCAGGGTCCCGTCCGTGCAGGCACTGATGAATCGCGTTGTGCTCGCTGTCCACCGGCAGCACGGCCACGCCCTTGCGCCGTGCCGCCTCCATCACCAGTCCGCCGGCCATCACCAGCACTTCCTTGTTCGCCAGGGCGATGGTCTTGCCGTGCTCGATGGCGGCCAGCACGGCCTCGAGCGCCGCCGTCCCCGACGAGGCACACAGCACGATGTCGGCGTCCGCGCAGGTCGCCACGGCGATCAGCCCCTCGGGCCCCGCGGCGATTTGCACGGGTACGTCACACAAGCTCTTCAAGGCCGCCGCGCCATCGGCGGACGCCACGGCCGCCAGCTGCGGACGATACTTGCGCACCTGCTCGGCACAGAGCTGCACGTTGTTCCCGGCGGCCAGCGCCACGACCTCGAGGCGGTCCGGGTGGGTGTCGACCACCGACAGCGCGCTCGTGCCGATCGAGCCCGTCGATCCCAGGATGGCGATGCGCGTCATCGGATGAAGAAGTAGAAGATGGGCGCGCAGAACAGCAGCGCGTCGATGCGGTCGAGGACGCCGCCGTGCCCGGGAATGAGGTGGCTGCTGTCCTTGAGGTCGGCCGCACGCTTCAGCATCGACTCGAACAGGTCGCCGATGATGCCGGCGAGCACCAGCAGCACGCCCAGCAGGCCGAGGCGCAGCGGGTCGATCCCCGGCAGCCACAACGTTCCGGCCGCGACCAGCACCGCGGGCGCGACGACGAAGCCGCCCACCGCGCCTTCGATGGTCTTCTTGGGGCTCCGCCGCGGCGCCAGCGGCCGGCGGCCGAACGCGCGGCCCGAGTAGTACTGCGCGGTGTCGCTCACCGCGACGGTGCCCATCAGGATGAGCACGGCTTCGCGGCCAGCCACGAGATCGATGGCGACGAGCGCGCCCAACGGAAGGCCGATGTACACGGGTGCCAGCACCGCCGCGGCCGTGTCGGCCAGCGTCGGCGCACCCACGCGATCCGACAGCAGCACGTTCGCCGCGGTCGCAATGAGGCCGATGACGATGACCACTTCCACCGACACCCATGGGAACGGCACCATCGCGCACGCGCCCAGCGTGGCGACCAGGGCCGTCCACCACGGCACCTTCGCGCCGATGGCGTCGACGATGCGCGCGTACTCGATGAAGGCGAGCGTGGCGAGGAGCATGACGACGGCCAGCAGGGCCGGTGGCGTGAGGAACCACACGAGGGCCACGGCCACACCCGCCATGGCCACACCGCTGAGGACACGAGTCATGAAGGACGCTGCTACTTCACGCCCGCGGCAACGGGCGGCGTGATGCCCCCATAGCGGCGGTCGCGCTTCTGGTACGCCACGATCGCTTCGAGGAGATCGCGACGGCGGAAGTCGGGCCAGTAGGTTTCGGTGACGTAGATCTCCGCGTAGGCAATCTGCCAGAGGAGGAAGTTGCTGACCCGCATCTCGCCGCTCGTGCGGATGAGCAGGTCGGGGTCGGGCTGGCCAGCGGTGTAGAGAAACTGCGCGAACCGATCTTCGTCGAGGGCGTCCGGCGACAGACCGGAGGCCATCGCCGCGCGTGCCGCGTCGACGATCTCGGTGCGGCCGCCGTAGTTCAGGGCGATGTTGAACCGCAGACCCTTGTTGTCAGCCGTCCGCCGTGCGGCATCATCCAGTTCGGCGCGAATGTCCGGGGAGAGCCCTTCGAGCCGGCCAATCACGTGGAAGCGGATGTCGTTGTCGAGCAGCGTCGACAGCTCCGAGCGCAGGTAGCGCTTGAGGAGCAGCATCAGCGTGCTCACCTCGGAGGGCGGGCGCTTCCAGTTCTCCACCGAGAACGCATAGAGCGTGAGCACCTCGAGACCCAGCCGCGCCGAGGTCTCGAGGACCTCGCGGACCGACTGGATGCCGGCGCGATGGCCTTCCACACGGGGCAGGTGGCGTTTGCCCGCCCAGCGCCCGTTGCCGTCCATGATGATGGCCACGTGCTGCGGCAAGCGGTCCGGCTGAATCTGGCAGGCCAGTTCGCGGTCCGTCGATCCCGGAGGAATCCACGCCAGTAGCTGATCGAGCGACATGGGCTAAGTCACGATTTTACATCCAGTTCGGGGCAGCCGGGGGATGTACCGGGGTCAATAGTGGACCCTGACGAGCACCAGGCCCTGGGCCGGCGCGGTCGCGCCCGCACGGTGCCGGGCGCGCGACTGCAGAATGGCCACGATTTCCTCTGGAGGCCATCGGCGCCGGCCAATCTCCACCAGCGTGCCGACGATGTTCCGCACCATGTGCCGGAGGAATCCCGTCCCCGTCACCTGATAGTGCAGGTAGCGAGGTGGTCCGGGATCGTCGGCCAGGCCGGACCGGAGCAGCCGGCGCACCGACGTCTTCACATCGCTCCCCGTGGCCTGGAACGCGGCGAAATCGTGCTCGCCGATCAGGAGCCCCGCCGCCGCGGCCATCGCCGGCACGTCCAGCGGGTGCGGAATGTGCCAGACCAGTCGCCTGACGAACGGCCCCGGATCGTCGCCGAGCGCCATCGTGTAGCGGTAGACCTTGGCGCGAGCGTGGCGGCGCGCGTCGAAATCCGGCGCCGCGTCTTCGATCGCCGTCACCCGCAGGTCGTGCGGGAGGCGGACGTTCAGGGCCTTCATCAGCACGCGCGGCGGCAGGCGGTTTCGCACCTCGACGCTCGCCACCTGCGCCCGGGCATGCACGCCGGCGTCGGTGCGGCCGGCAGCGACAATCGTCACGGGCCGCTCTTCGATGACGGCGAGCGACTGTTCCAGCGCGTCCTGCACGGTCCGGGCGTCGGGCTGACGCTGCCAGCCGGCGAAGGCGGTGCCCTCGTAGGCCAGCGTCATCTTGATGACGCGTCCGCCGGCCTCGCCGTTCACGTCAGGCCTTTCCCGCGCCGGGACGCGAGCCCGGCTTCACCACTTCCAGACCCTGTGCGCACAGGGGGCATGCCTCGGGCTGGTAGGTCGGCAACGCCATCGGCAGCAGCGAAGAGAACGGCACATCGAGGCCGGGGTTTCCGCCGCTGCGGTCGACGATGGCGCATGCGCCGACGACAGTGGCTCCCGCTGCCCGCGCCACCTCGATCGTCTCGCGCGTCGAGCCACCGGTGGTGACCACGTCCTCGACCACGAGGACGCGCTCGGTTGCGGCAATCGTGAAACCACGGCGCAACGAGAGGACGCCGTCGACGCGTTCGGCGAACAGGGCGTTGACATTCAGCGCCCGCCCGACCTCCTGGCCAATCACGATGCCGCCCATCGCGGGCGACAACACCAGCGTGGGGCCCAGGTGCCGGACACGCTCGCCGAGGGCGGCGCCGAGAGCCTCGGCGTCGCGGGGCCTCATCAGCACCAGGGCGCACTGCAGATAGCCGGGGCTATGGAGCCCCGAGGACAGCCTGAAATGGCCCTCGAGGAGGGCGCCCGACTCGCGGAACAGGGACAGCACGGCGGCTTCAGTCATCGAGCGGTAGTATAGCGAGATGCCTGTCTGAACCCTGGCGCGCCGAGTGTCGTCTATACCGGTCAGGGTCTGGTGCCGCCAACGCGGCACTTTTCTTGCTGTCACCCGGGTGTTCCACCCGGTCAGGCAAGAATCCTCTTCCACGGAGTCGTAACGGTGATGCGTGTTCAGAACGGTTTTCCTGCGCAATCGGTATTGATGGCCACCCTCGTTCTGGCTGGACTGTCCGTTTTTGGGGTGTCGCCTGTCCGCGCGCAGACACCAGCCGACGCCGCCCAGGGCCCCGTGCGGCGCATCAGCATTGACGATGCGGTGGCGCTGGCCCTGGAGAACAATCTCGACCTTCAGGTCGAGCGGCTCAGCCCGCAGATTCAGGACCTGAGCGTCGCGCAGGTGCGGACCGGCTATGCGCCGACCTTCCGCAGCACCATCGACTTCAACGATCAGACGCAGCCCCCCGCGAGCTTCCTCTCCGGCAACACCAATCAGATCGTCGGCAAGAACGCCGGTTTCGACTTCGGGCTGGGCGCCCTCACCAAGTGGGGCGGCAACTACAACGCGTCGTTCAACAACACCCGCGCGACCACCAACAACATCTTCACCAACTTCAACCCGCAGCTGTCGTCGAACATCACGCTCGGCTACACGCAGCCGCTGCTGCGCAACTTCAAGATCGACGGCACGCGCCAGCAACTGCTGATCACGCAGAACAACCGCGCGATCTCGGACGTGCAGCTGCAACAGAACATCGCCCTCACGCAGCGCAACGTCAAGAGCGCCTACTACGACATGATGTACGCGGTCGGCAACCTCAACGTGCAGCGCCAGTCGCTCGACCTCGCGCAACAGTCGCTCAAGGACAATCGCGCGCGCGTCGAGATCGGCACGATGGCGCCGATCGACATCGTCCAGGCGGAAGCCGAAGTGGCGCAGCGCGAGGAAAGCCTGATCCTGGCGGAAGCCGCCATCTCGCGCGCCGAGGATCGCCTGCGTGCGCTGGTGTTCAACCCCAGCTCGCCGGACTTCTGGCAGCTTCGGATCGAACCCACCGAGCCGATCGTGTTCCGTCCGACGGCGGTGGACCCCGAAGCCGCCGTGTCCAACGCCTTGCAGAAGCGCACCGACCTGCTGGCCTCACGCAAGCAGCTCGATTCGAACGACGTCAATATCCGCTACTTCAAGAACCAGACGATGCCGGACGTGAACGCCTCGCTCACTTACTTCGCGCAGGCGATCGGCGGCACCGCGTTCCTGCGCGGACCCGGCTTCCCCGGCGAAATCATCGGCGAGGCCGAGAAGAGCTACAGCAGCACCCTGGGGACGATGTTCGCCGGCGACTTCCCGACATGGACGCTGTCGATGCAGGTCAACTACCCGATCGGGTACTCGAACGCGGAAGCGTCGCTCGCCCGCGCCCGGCTGCAGGATCAGCAGTCGCGCAAACAGCTGCAGAGCCAGGAACTGCAGGTGGCCACCCAGGTTCGCGACTACGCACGCCAGGTACAGACCAACGCCAAGCGCGTGGACGCCACGCGGGCCTCGCGCACACTGGCCGAACGCCGTCTCGAAGCCGAAGAGAAGAAGTTCCAGGCCGGCATGACGACCAGCTTCCTGGTGTTCCAGGCGCAGCGCGACTTGAACCAGGCGCGCAACAACGAGCTGCAGGCGCTGCTCGACTACTTCAAGTCGGTCGTCGACTTCGAGGCCGCGCAGGAAGCGCCCCTCGCCGGCACGGGTGGCATCTCGACCGTCTCCACGGCCGGATTCGCGAACGCCACCACCGGCACCACGGGCACCACGGGCACGACTCGGCAACAGTAAGAAGACCGGTATCCGGTATCCGGTATCCGGTGTCCGGTATCCGGGCCGGTATCCGGTCCGGAATCCGGGCGGACCGGTGCCTGGAACAACGGCGTGCGAAAGACTGGTGCTCCGATGGCCGGTTCGGAACGGCCGGAGACCGGAAACCGGAGCCCGGGTACCAGCTCTCCGGTAGACTCTAGGCCGTGACGCGCGTCACGGCCACGGTCATCACCTTCAACGAGGCCGCCAACATCGGGGCGGCACTCACCTCCCTGTCGTTTGCCGACGAGATCGTGGTCGTCGACAGCCAGAGCACCGACGACACCGTGGCCATCGCCCGCACGTTCACCGACAAGGTGTTCGTCAGGCCGTGGCCTGGCTACATCGAGCAGAAGAACTTCGCCGCCGCCCAGGCCAGCCACGACTGGATCTTCTCGCTCGACGCCGATGAGCGTGTCTCGGAGCCGCTGACCGACGAGATTCGGCACCTCTCGGCTGGCGCCGTCCCGGGTTACCGGATGCCCCGCGTCACCTTCCATCTGGGCCGCTGGCTCCGCTCCACCGACTGGTATCCCGACTATCAGCTGCGGCTCTACGACCGGCGGCGTGCCCGCTGGTCGGGACGGCTCGTCCACGAGTCGGTGACGGCCGATGGCCCCACCGTCGACCTGCACGGCGAGATCCTGCACTACGCCTACCGGGATCTCTCGCATCACCTGCAGACCATGGATCGCTATACCACGCTGGCCGCCAGGCAGATGTTCGAGGATGGGCGGACGGCTGGCTGGTGGGATCTGGCGGTCCATCCCCCGGCCGCGTTTCTTCGCAACTACGTGCTGCGTGGCGGCTTCCGCGACGGCGTGCCCGGCCTCATCATCTCGGCGATGAACGCGCGCTATGTCGGCCTGAAGTTCGCCAAACTCTGGGAACTGTGTTCAGCCTCCACGTCGACACCGCCCGCACCTGGCGCGGCGGACAGCAGCAAGCGCTCCTGACCGTCCTGGGGATGCGCGAGCGCGGGCACCGTTCGGTGCTCGTGGCGCACCCGGAGGGAGAGCTGTACAGACGCGCCGCCGAGGGGCCGGATCTCGTCGGCCTGGCGCCGCGCAACGAGATCGACCTGGCCGCGGCGTGGCGGCTGTCGCGCGTCATCCGCGACTACCGGCCGGACGTCGTGCACGCCCACGATCCTCACGCGGTTTCCATGTCCGCCACGGCGCTGTCGTTCGGCGCCGTCACTCCCGTGCCGCCGCTGGTGGCGTCGCGGCGCGTCGATTTCCACCTCGGTGGCAACTCGTTCTCGAGGTGGAAGTATCGCCAGGTCACGCACTTCATCGCCGCATCCGGCGCCATTCGCGACATCCTCGTGGACGACGGCATTCCGGCGGCGCAGGTGGACGTGGTGCACGACGGCATCGACGTCGCCAAGGTGCAACGCCTGCCGGCGCTCGATATCCACGTGGAGTTCTGGCTGCCACACGGTGTGCCGGTGATCGCGAACGTCGGCGCGCTCGTGGCGCACAAGGGACAGCGGCACCTGCTCGACGCCATCCCAGCAGTGATGCACGACGTGCCAGACGCGCACCTGGTGATTCTCGGCGAAGGCGAGCTGCGGCCGTCGCTCGAGAAGCAGGTGAAGGATCTGCATCTCGAGAGGGCGGTGCGCCTGCCTGGCTTTCGCGAAGACGTGCTGTCGCTCGTGAAGTCGGCGGACCTGTTCGTGATGAGCTCGGTGACCGAAGGTTTGGGCTCCGCCGTGCTCGATGCGATGGCCATGGGCATGGCGGTCGTGGGCACGCGAGCCGGCGGGATCCCGGAGGCGGTGGTGCACGGCGGCACCGGCCTGCTGGTGCCGCCCGGCGAGTCCAAACCGCTGGCGGCGGCCATCGTCCGGTTGCTGAAGGACCCGCTGCTGCGCGCGCAGTACGGCCACGCCGGCCGCGCACGGGTCGAGGAGCACTTCGGCGTGGACAAGCTGGTTGACGGCACGCTCGCCGTGTATCGTGAGCTCCTGGCGCATCGCCCGCCGTCGCAAGCGGCGACGAGCAGCTGACTAGCCCGGACTATTCATGAAGGCCTCGAAGCGTCCGCCCTTCGGGCTTCGACCCAGGCCTGATTCCCGGGCCTTCGCTCGGGGCTCGCCCGGGCGATGCCTTGAGCGCCGCGCGATGGGCACGCCGGCCGCCAGCACCTTGCGCGTGGTCTCGAGCGTGAACGTCAGCGACTCGCGCGGGATGCTCGTCACGAACGGGCCGATGAGCCAACCGAACCCCAACGGGATGCCGCGGCTGAGCGAGACCGACTCGCACTGGACGTAGACGCCGCCGTCCCGCTCGTCGAATCGCCAGTAGCTGTTGATGCGCCACAGGTAACCGCCGTCCCGCCCGACGGGCTTCTCGAGCTCCTCGGCGGTCCCGGCATGCTCCACCTCCTGAATCCGCGTGCTGACGACGCGGCTGTAGGCGCGACGCGGCGACACGGTCGTGAAACGCGCGTCGTGATCCGAATTCAGCGTGACGGCCAGCACCTTCTTCATGAAGAACCGGAGGTAGACGCGGAACGTGTCGCCATCCTGCGACAGCACGCGTGATCGCTGGACCGCGGGCTGGAAGACCTGGTCGTGCCGCTCGTAGTCCTTGAGCAGTGCCACCGCGTCGGCCGCGGTCCCGCCGGGCACGAAGACGAGGCCGACCCAATGGTGCACCATGCCGTCCGGCACGTGGATGTGCTCGCCGTCCTCACGCGCCTCGAGGCGCTCGATCACGAGGCGGCCGGCGCGAAGATCGGCCAACTTCGCCTTGCGCGTCGCCTCGTCGTCGGTGTCCAGGATCAGGAACCGGCCGTCGGCGGCGAGCTCGGCGGCCATGCGCGCCTCGACCAGACTCACGTAGCGGTCGAAGGCCGCCACCGTCTTCGGCTTCAGCTCTGCGGCCACCGCCGTGCCCGAAAGGGCGGCGACCAGGCCTGCCGTGGCGAGCGCATGCAACAGTCCTAGAACCATCCGGCTTTCTTGAAACGATAGATCAGGTAGGCGTCAATCAGCACCATGGTGGCGAGTGCGGCAGGATAGCCCCACGCCCAGTCGAGCTCGGGCATGTTCTTGAAGTTCATCCCGTAGACACCCGCCACCATCGTCGGGACCGCGACGAGCGCCGCGTACGACGCCAGGCGCTTGGTGACCTCGTTCTCCTGAATGGTGATGAGCGACAGGTTCACCGACATCACCGTCGTCGCCATTTCGCGAAGGTTGTCGATCGACTGCTTCAGCCGGATCAGGTGGTCGTAGACGTCGCGGAAGTAGTCGTGCAGGCCGGCACAGATGGGCGGCACCCGCCCGCCGTGCAGCTTGCCGGCCACCTCCAGCAGCGGGCCGGTGGCGCGGTCCAGCAGCACCAGCTTGCGCTTCAGGCCGTAGAGCGCCTCAATCTGGGTGCGCGTGTTCTGCCCGCTGAAGATGCGCTCCTCGATGTCCTCGGCCTCTTCGGCAATCGCGTCGAGGACCGGAAAGTAGCGATCGACGACCGCGTCCATCAGCGCATACAGCACGTACGCCGGTCCGTGTCGCAGCAGCTCGGGCTCCTGCTCGCAGCGCCGCCGCACGTCGGCGAATCCCATCTGGGTGTTGCGCCGCACCGAGACGATGTAGCTGGGCCCGACGAAGATGGCGATCTCCCCCTGCGTGAGCTCGTCGGCGCCCCGCTCGACGACGTGGAGCACGACGAACAGCGACGAGCCGTACTCCTCGAGCTTGGGCCGCTGATGGCCGTGCCGCGCGTCCTCGACGGCGAGCTCGTGCAATCCGAACTCCTCTTCGATCCGCGCCAGTTCGCTGTCATCGGGATCCTTCAGCGCGACCCAGACGAACGAGCCCGCGCCCTTCAGGTGCGAATGGATATCCGAGAGCGGGATGTCGGCGACCTTCTCGCCGTTCTCGTAGGCTACGCAGTTGACCAGCATCGTGGGGGCGCTCGCTTCAGCGTGACGGGGAGACGCGGAACGTGTTGACGGGCACGATCCGGTTCAGTTGGTAGCCATCCTCGCCGAGGATGGTGATGGTGGAGCTGCCCCTCTCGTCCAGGGGATCCGCGCGCTCGACGATGACCGTGAAGGCACGTTCGTCGTTGCCGATCTTCCCGCGACCCGTGACCGCCGCCCACCCTGGAGCCACCTGCAGCAGCCCGGGCTCGACCATCTCGATGGTCGTCTTCGACGTGCGGTCGAGGAAGCGGAAACGGCCGCGCGCGCCACGGCCGCCTGGCGCCTGCTCGATGCTGAGATTGACGTCGACCTCGGATGCCTGGGTGCGGCCCGACACCTTGCGCTCGATGCCCGTGCTCGCGGCGCGGCTCGGTTCGTGCGGCCCGCGCAGCAGGACGGCGCCGCTCCGATCGCCGGTGGGCGCGCCGTCGCGCCACGCCACCTTGCCGTTCACCAGGACGTGGCGCACGCCTTCGGGCATCGCCGTGGGCGCTTCGAAGGTCGCCCGGTCGATCACCGTTGCCGGATCGAAGATGGCGATGTCGGCGGCCATACCCGTCGCGATCACACCGCGGTTCACCAGGCCGATGGTCGCCGCCGGCAGCGACGTCATCTTGCGGATCGCTTCCTCCCAGGTCAGGCTCTTCTGCTCCCGCACGTAGCGGCCCAGCACCCGCGGGAAGCTGCCGTAGAACCGCGGATGGCTGGCGTTGCCAGGCACCACGGCGCCGCAGTCGCAGGCGACAGAGGTGCTCGGGTGCGTGAGGAAGGCGACGAGGTCGCTCTCGACGCCGAACCGCAGAATGGCACCGCCGTCCTGCTGCTCCAGCAGACGCACCAGCGCCTCGCCCGGTGACGTGACGCCAAACTCCTTCATGGCATCGACGAGCTCTTTCTTGTGACCCGTGGCGTAGACGCCCTCCGGGCCACCGAAGCGGGCCTGCATCGCCGACTCGGCATCCTTGACGATGCGCGCGCGATCCTCTGGATTCGCGAAGCGCTCGAGCATCGCGTCCCGGCCACCGTCGAGCGCCCAGCCCGGAATCATCAATGCGGCCAGCCCGCTCTGGCCCGCGAGGTACGGATACACGTCGGCCGCCGTGTAGGTTCCCTTCGCCGTGGCCTCGTCCATCATCTTCAGCAGCGCCGGTGCCGAGCCCTGCTCTCGCCCCTGCGCCTTCATGTGCGTCACGATTGGCACGAGACCCGAACGGCCGGCGATGGCGATGGTCTCGGCGACGCCGACCCGCGAGCTGTAGTTGGACTCGGGCGTCAGGCGATCGTGGTTGGGAAAACTCGTCCGCCAGGGACGCGCGACGTCGACCACGCGGCCGACCTCCTCCGCCGACGCGTAGTAGCCCGGCTTGTAGTCGAGCCCCGCCGACACCCCGTACGCGCCCTGTTCCAGGCCGCGCAGCACGAGGCTGCGCATCTTCTGCACGTCCTCGGGCGTGGGACGCCGATCGTTCGGCCCCATCACGGAGGCCCAGATGGCGTTGAACCCGATGTTTGCGCCAACGTTCACGGCCAGGCCGGCGATGCGCAGGCGATGGAGCTGGTTGTCGAGATCCGTGGGCCCGCCGCCGTCGGCGTTGATGATCTCGGTGGTCACGCCTTGCGCCAGCATGTTCTCGGCCCGCTGCAGACCTTCCGGGGTGGCGTGCGAATGGATGTTGACGAAGCCGGGCGTCACGTACAGGCCGGTGGCATCAATCTCGGCGGCGGCCTTCTGCCCGGCCAGCGCGCCGACCCTGGCGATGTGGCCCCGCACGATCGCCACGTCGGCGGCCACGCCCGGCGATCCCGAACCGTCGATCACCGTGCCGCCGCGGATGATGAGGTCGTACTGGGTGGTGGTAGTCTGGGCCTGGGTCAGCGTGGTGGCGGCCAGCAGGACGCCCAGCACAGCCCATTGCCGCGAGTGGCCTGATTGCATCGATGAGCAAGCTCCCGAGCGAGGATACACCGCGCTCCGCCCGCGCGCGCAGTGTTCGTCATCAGTCGTCGATGGGTTGGTGGGAGATGGCGTTCGCGGCCCCGCCGCCGGGCCTTGGCCGCTACGTGCGCAGCTATTGCGGCTGGCGCGAGCACACGGCAACCCCTCTGTGCCGCATCGAGCCGCCGTCGAGCGACGTCCCGCTGATCATCCTGTTCGACTCGCCGGTGCGGGCCATCGATCCGGCCGACCGTTCCCGCACGACGGCGTACGGCAGCTTCGTCGCCGGCTTGTACGACACCGCTGCCCTGGTCGAGTCGCATGGCCCGATGGAGGGCGTGCAGGTGAACTTCTCTCCTGTCGGCGCGCGTCTGCTGCTCGACCGGCCGCTGGCGGACTTCGCCAATCGCATGGTCAGCCTCGACGAGGTCTGGGGCGCGGACGCACGACGGCTGACGGCCGAGCTCGCCGAGGCGCGAGGATGGGATCGCCGGTTCGCGATTCTCGATCGGGAGATTGCAGGGCGCCTCTCGGCGGCTGCTCCGCTGCACGCGTCCGTCACCTGGGCGATGGACACGCTGCTCGCCACGCGCGGTCAGGTGCGCATCGCCGAACTCGTGCGCCACACCGGCTGGAGCCCGCGTCACCTCGGCGCCCGCATGCAGCACGAGTTCGGGCTGACCCCGAAGACACTGGCGCGGGTGCTCCGGTTCGGGGAGGCCGTCGACGTGCTGCGGCGGGAGGGCGGGGTGCGGCTGGCGGATGTCGCCGCCAACTGCGGCTACTACGACCAGGCGCACTTCTCACGCGACTTCCGCGCGTTCACGGGGCTCACGCCCACCGAGTTCCTGAAGGGCCGCCTGCCCGATGCCGGTGGCGTCGCCCTGGACAGGTAATTTCCGTCCAAGACATCGCCGCGAGGGGCGCGCTAGTCTGCGGCCATGACACCTCACATCTACCCGGTCGCTCGCTATGAACGGGCTCACGAAGCCATCGAGTGGCTCGGCCGTGCGTTCGGCTTCGCAGCCGGGGCCGTGTTCGACGGCCCCGACAACACAGTGGCTCACGCGGAACTGACCTACGGGACGGGCACCGTGGCGCTGAGCTCGGCCGGCCCCCTGGACCCGGCCAATGTGTGGACGACGGTTCGCGAAGGCATCTACGTGTGCCTGCCGGATCCCGTGGCCCACCATGCCCGCGCCAGGGCCGCCGGCGCGACCATCGAGCGCGAGTTGCGCGACATGGACTACGGCTCGCGCGAGTACACCGCGCGCGACTACGAGGGGCACCTCTGGAGCTTCGGCACGTACGGGATGAGTCATGCCGAGGGACCGCCGGTGTTCTTCCCGGAGCTTCGCTACCGCGACGGACCTGCCGCGGTGGAGTTCCTGACCCGTGCGTTCGCATTGGAGCCGGGTCTGCAGGTCAGCGGTGACAACGGGCAGGTCCACCACGCGGAGCTGTGGATCGGCGACGGCGCGCTGATGGTGGGCAGCGGCGCCGATCGCGAGGACCTGTGGCGCGGGCGCACGCTCTGCACGCATGTGGTCGTCGACGACCCGGACGCGCACCACGCGAAGGCGGCCGCGGCTGGCGCGACCATCGTGCAGCCACCGACGGACACGTCCTACGGCGCACGCAGCTACCTGTCGCAGGATCCGGAGGGCTTCCTCTGGGGATTCAGCAGCTATCGGCCGCAACGATCCACAGCGCGCTGACGAAACGGCGTGCGAGGGACCGGCCCTGGCAGCGGCGGGGGCGGTGAGCCTATCGCGGTAGTTGTGCGTCGACGACAGGAAGAACGAGTTCCGCGGGCTGCGCGATGACGAGGTCCACCTCGCCTGACGCCGGGGTGCCCTCGGGATTGACCTCGACGGTGGTGGCGCCGTGCCGTCGCGCATGCGCCACGAGCCCGGCGGCCGGATAGACGACAGCTGATGTGCCGCTGGTGAAGAACACATCGCAGCGGGTGGCGTCGAGACAGGCGTCCACGACCTCCGGATCCAGCGGCTCGCCGAACCAGACCACGCCGGGCCGTAGAGGGCCGCCGCAATGAGCGCACGTCGGCGGCAGCGCCGTGAACGGCACCGTGTCGTCACGCCAGCGTGGCGGAGAGGCGGCGCACCCGTTCCAGCAGCTCACGTCCCAGATCGACCCGTGCATGCGCAGCACCGGATCCGTGCCGGCGCGCTCGTGAAGGCCGTCCACGTTCTGCGTGATCAAAGTGAAGGCCGGGAAGCGCCGGCTCCACGAGGCCAGGATCTCGTGGGCGCGGTTCGGCACGCACCGGGCGATGAGCTGCCGGCGCCAGTCATACCACTCCCACACGGTTCGCGGATTCCGAGCGAATGCCTCCGGCGTGGCGAGATCCTCGGCCCGGAAGTTCCGCCACAGTCCCGTGCTGCCGCGGAACGTGGGCACACCGCTCGCCGCCGACACACCGGCGCCCGTCATCACCGTGATGCGGGCGTCCGGCGTCAGCGTCCGCGCGAGACGGTCGAGTACCGGCCCATCCAACATGGCCCTCGCGTGGAGGTCACCGCCTCGGGAGCAGCGACTTCCTGACCTTGGCCACGACGGTGAAGTTGGGATCCACCACGTTGGCCACTTCGTACTCGAGCGCCTGCCCCATGTACGCCTGGGCGGCGCGTTCGGAGAAGCCATAGTCGGCCATCAGCCACTTCTGCATGTCGGTCGTAGCGTGCTGCAGGGCCTGGAGCAGGGGGCGCGCGCTGCCGAGCACCATGATGTGGGTATCGCTCTCGATGCGCGGCCACGCGGCGGGCTTCTTCTTCAGGAGATCGACCGTGAACTCCACATCCATCGACGTCTCGAGCCCGGTGCCCACCACTTCGCCTTCGCCCTGCCTGGCGTGACCGTCGCCGACGAACAGCAGTGCGCCCGGCTCGTTCACCGGCAGCATCACCTTCACGCCGGCGACGAGGCCCGCGTAATCCATGTTGCCGCCGAAGGCGCCCGGGGTGTTGGTGGCGATGGCTTCCTTGCGGGCCGGCGCCACGCCGACACAGCCCAGCATCGGGCGGAGCGGCAGTTCCAGCGCGGGCGTGATGTCGGGCTCGGAGAGCGTGGCCACGCCACGGGCCTTGTCGAGCTTCCAGGTGACGCGTCTCGCCTCCCGGTCCACGCGAGCGCCAATCGCCGCCGGGTCGAGCGCGTAGGGCGCCAACAGGCTGCCGGAATAGGCGTCGGCCCGGCTGACCTCGATCTTCTCGATCGACACGACCAGCATGTCACCAGGCTCGGCGCCCTCGACATAGAAGGGGCCGGTCTGCGGATTGGGCCCGGGCGCCACGCTCCTGCCGTTCCAGTCGGTGCCCCCGGCATCGATGGTCTTCGTGACCACGCGATCGCCCGGCTTGATGCGGAGCGCCGGTGGATGCGCGAACGAGAAGGTGTTGTAGAACCGTTCGGGCACGAAGCGGTGCGTCTCCGCCGCCTGCACACCCACCACGACCGGCATCAGCAGCAGCACCGGCATCAACAAAGGCAGTCTCATGTGTGTCACTCCCCTTTCGCGCCGGCGTCAGCATACCGGACCTTCACCGCGGCGGCGCGAACGATGTATGGTGAACGCGTGCACCGCCTCTCCAGGCAGGGAGCGGTCGTCGGCAGCATGTTGACCGTGGCTGCCGCGGTCGCGGCATGGACGCTCGGCACGCGCGCGGGCCAGCCCGACGTGCACGCCGCCTTCTGGTTCGACGACGTGGCGTTCAGCGCCGCGGAGCTGGGCGGCGCGCTGCCTCACGAGGACATCGCCACGATTCAGCAGATCGCCGACGGAGAGGTTCGGCGCGCCTTCTCCCGGCTTCCCGTCCGGTTCTCGTCGTCACGCGAGGCGCGCTATCACGTGCGCGTGGTCCAGGATGTCCGCGACGCGCGCTTCCGACGGGAGGTCCGCGTCGCCGGGCAGTCTCGAGGCATGACCGGATTCGGCGGCCAGGGCTCGGTGAGCTTTTCGTTCATGGCGGGCGGAGCGGTGGCCTACGCACCGGATGGTGCGAACCGCGCCTCCATCATCGACGCGATCGGCCGCGGCATCGGCCGCGCCGCCGTTCACGAGTTCGCCCATCAGTTCCTGCCACACGCGCCACTGCACGCCAGCCGCGACCGCGCCAGCTACGAGTTCCATTCCGCCGCGCGTCCGCAGCAGTTCTTCGGCGAGATGCACTGGGACCTGGCCTGGCCGATCCTGGAGGCCAGGCTCGGACGTCAGCGGGATTTGACGGGAGGCCTGGGGCGGCAGACACCCCTCAACTGACACTGGCTGTCGCCCTGCTTCGAGTCGAAGCCGCACGCGTTCATCATGCCGAGATGGCAGAGCGCGAAGTCGTACCTCACCGGATCGCGGGGGTCCAGCGCGCGCAGCGAGCGGGTGATGTCGGCGGCCATCCGCCAGCCCGGGCTCGTGAGCCGAGTGAGGCGCAGGCATCGGCCGACGCGAATCACGTGAGTGTCGAGCGGCACGATCAGCTGCGCCGGCTTCACGCGCGACCAGATGCCAAGGTCCACGCGATCGATGCGAACCATCCACCGCAGGAACAGGTTCAGCCGCTTGCAGGCGCCGCCGGAGCCGGGGCGCGAGAAGAAGTAGGCGACGCCGGGTTTGGCCGGCGTCGAGCCGTACGCTTCGGTGAGATCGAGGGTCAGCGCGCGCGTCGAGAACGACTCGAGCGCCTGCTCTACGGTCTCCGCGGCGGGGTCCATCCCTTCGGCGAAGAACCCCTCGATGGATCCGCCGCGCTCGAGCATCTGGCGCAGCACCCACAGCAGCGCGACCAGGTCCACGCCGCGCGTCCAGCGGTGGACGAGAGGAAACAGCGGCGCGCCGTGCACTTCCGGTTCGAAGCGCCGCACGAACTCCGCCGGATGCGGGCCCATCACGCCGAGCAGCGCTTCGATCGAGTTGAGCACGCTCTGGACGCGCCCGAACGCCAGCGCCGCCGCGCAGAAGGCCACGATCTCGCGGTCGGCTGGATGGCGGAAGCGGCGGACGATCCAGATGGGATCGGAGACGACGTTCTCGAGATCGAAGGCCGAGTAGAGGGCGTCGAGCCTGGGCTTGAGCATGGCCAGCGCCGCTGGTGACGGGGCCTTCGCGGTGGCGGCGGGCATGCCCGTTACCGCAATCCTGCGTCGAGCGCACGCAATGCGTCGAGCACCACCGCCGCCGCCTTCGCGAAGAAGTCGGGGTCGATGCGGTCGGCCGTGTCGGTGGACTGGTGGTAATCGGGGTGATCCTCCACGCCGAAGTACACGAACGGGATGCCAGCCTCATGGAACACCCCGTGATCCGACTGCATCGTCCAGTCCTCGTCGCCGGTGCCGGGCAGGTCGTGACCGAACGGCACTTTGATCGGCGCCCGCGCGGCCACCGGCTCGAGCAGCGGCTTCAACGTCGGGTTGTGGTGCAGACCGGACACATAGATCTCGCCCTTGTCACCGCGAGCGATCATGTCGAGGTTCACGTTCAGCGCGATACGGTCCTTCGCCACCGGCGGGGCGGCCATGAACGCGCGCGCGCCCTGCAGGCCCACTTCCTCGGCGTCCAGTGCGGCGACGACGAGACCGCGGCGAAAGGGCTGGTCGACGCAGATGCGCGCGATCTCGAGCAGGGTGGCGACGCCGGACGCGTTGTCATCAGCGCCGGGGAACAGGCGGCCGTTGCGGATGCCGACGTGATCGTAGTGCGCGGACAGCACCATCACTGGAAGCGCGGGATCGGCGCCGGCACAAAGCGCGAGCAGGTTGACGCCCTGCACCGGAGCCGGCGCCGCGCCGCTGCGCTCGGCGCTCCGCCCGCGCGGCATGAATGAGAACGGATGCTCGAGGCCCTCGCCCATCGGGGCAAGCCCGAGCCGCTGCAACCGATCGCGCACCCACGCTCGCGCCTTCGCACCGCCGGGCGTGCCGGCTGCGCGCCCCTCGTATTCGGCGGACGCCAGCGTCTGGACGGTCTCCATCAACGCGCTGGCGGAGATGCCGGCCGCAGGAGCCGAGGGCGCGAGCGCTGGCGCCTGAGCCGATGGCGTCGAAACGATCAGACCCCAGACCGCGCATGCGGTGACGGCGCGCAACATCTCTCGCGACTCTAGCATCAGGCGCGCTTCTTCACCTGGTACATGGCGCGATCGGCCGCGTGCAGCGCACTCTGCGGCGAGCCGCCGGCCACCAGCTCGGCCAGACCGCAGGAGAACTCGATGCGTGGCTCGGGCTCCGCGGCAAGCCGCACCCGCAACGACTCCACGCGCGCCATCGCGGCGGCCGCATCCATCCCCCCGGCCACCACCAGGAACTCGTCACCGCCGTAGCGGACGATGGCATCCCCCGGCCGGAACGACTCGCGAATGGCCGTGGCAAAGCGCACCAGGCACTGGTCGCCGACGGCATGGCCGTACAGATCGTTGATCTGCTTGAAGCCGTCGAGATCGAAGAACAGCACGGAGGCGCCGTCCGGCTGGACGTTGAGAAACACGTCCGGCAGCGTCCGGCGATTGTCGAGCGCCGTGAGCGGATCGCGATCGGCCACCCGCCGCAGATGCTCCTGGGCCTGGCGCAGGTCGTAGTTGGTGGTCGTCAGCTCCCGCTGTGCCCGTTCGGAGTACGCCAGCACGCAGCCAAGCGCCACGAACCATTCGACCCCCGCATCGAACGATGACGTGCCGGCGAGAAACCAGCCGACCTGGGTGCGGAGGTCGTTCGAGTACTGGCCGGCCGCGTTCATGTTGATCCAGTAGGCGCCCGCCTCGAGGAACGCCAGCGAGCCACGCAGGCACAGGCCGGACGACAACCAGGCGACGTTGCGCCACTCGCGCCCGAGCGCCAGGGTGCCGCCGATGAGCAGCAGGCCCATAACCAGGTGCCCCACCAGGCCCATGACCTGCACTGATGGGATGAACAGGCCGCCGATGAACCCATACGCGACGGCAGCGGTGATGATGGTGCGCTGTGACAGCAGTTCGGTGCCAGGCCGGCCGACGGCCCATGCGCCCTGCAGCAGCCAGAGCACGAACGCCAGTTTAAGGCCGAGGTAGAGGCCCTGCCACACCGAGAGATGGGTGGGCTGGGCGATCCAGAAGTAGGCGGTGACCAGCAGGGCGCCGAGATTCGCAAACCAGGCCAGTCCCCACCACTGCACTTCCGCCCGACGCGACGACCGGGCGAGCACCGCGAAGAATGCCGCCACCATCATCACTGATGCCAGCTGGACGACGGCGCTCCACTGCATCAGCACCAGAGTCATGGGTCCCAGCGAGTATCCCTCAGTCTGTGCCCGACGGCCAGCCGGCGGCGGCGTTCGCGTACACCACCCGGCCGCCGACGATGGTCGCCGCGACGCCGCCCGTGAAGGTCCAGCCGTCGTAGGGCGTGTTCTTCGACTTGCTCTTGAGCGCCGCGCGATCGATCGTCACCTCGAGGTCCGGCGCCAGCACGGTGATGTCCGCCACCGCTCCCGCGGCGAGTGAGCCACCCGGCACCCGCAGGATGCGCGCGGGGTTCACCGACATCAACTCGACCAGGCGCGGCAGACCGATCAGCCCGGCGCGCACGAGGCGATCCAGGCAGATCGGCACGGCGGTCTCGAG